>Ga0182030_10000241_pt1 | contig 96372 bp, 103 predicted proteins | sample 812S3MmetaG_FD_121299 | JGI IMG/M metagenome (GOLD analysis project Ga0182030, IMG submission 121299) | Permafrost microbial communities from Stordalen Mire, Sweden - 812S3M metaG (Illumina Assembly) | ecosystem: Environmental > Terrestrial > Soil > Wetlands > Permafrost | place: Sweden...
GGAACTCATAAACCGATACACAGACTGTTCGAAGGCGAGCATTAATCGACCGAAATGTCGCGGTAGAAAGGCAAGCCGCCGACTGTCTGGCACTTCGTGCGCAATGATCGGAGTATCTGCCTCGTTGCTCTCTGTGGGTTGATACGTGTTCATTCTGCATGCTCCGTTGGCGACTGTTGTTCGGCTGCAAACACATGGTCGCGATAGCCGTCACCGCCGAGCTGCGCGACAACCCATGCACGGACAATACGGAATCGCTTGTCTGCAGTGGCTTCGCTGAACTCGCCGTTGTCGGTACTTCCCACAAAACAAGCGTCCACGCCCAGGTCGTTCCAATAAGCGATTTCCCGCGCAAGCATCGCACTGATGCCAAAGATCTCGGCCACCTTCCTATGGTTACGGCTATCGATAACCGTCATGTCGATTCCACGCTTAAGTCCAACCGCTCCGAGCGCGCATACCTCACCGCCCATATTCAGTGTTCCCCGAATGAGCAGCTTTTTCGGGAGCGCATCCAGCGCCTCCAGCAGTTCTCGCAAAAATTCCTGTCCGCCTTTGCATTGAATTGCTCGGCGTCGGTTGGCGTTCCAAAGCTCGAACTTGATCCTTCCACCCTTGCCGTCTTTACTCATGACCGCGCCCTTATCAAGATGAACAAGAGAATGAGCCGGCAGCTGTCTGCTACCGGCTCCTCTGTCGCCTAGAACGGCAATCCGCTGTCGCCCTCATCATCCGCTGCGGATTCCTGCTGCTGGGCCGGCATGACCGATCCCGAGATGTAATGGGTTTTTTGGTCGTTGCTGATCGCGGGCTTTGCGCTCACTCGGATCTGCCAATGCGTTTCATACGTACCCTGGCCGTTCTCGTCCTCTCCGGTCTTTTCGGAATCCTCGATAAAGCCGAAATAGCGAGTCCGCTTGCCGTCAACCTGCCGGAACAAGCGGCCGTAGAAGGGTCCCACGGTGTACTCCTCGGGTTCCTCTGGGGTGTTGTTGCCCACCTTGAGCGACAGGTATTCGGTGCCGCTGGTGCGGCCGATCTTCAACCAAGCCGCGACGTTCACCTTGAACGGCTTCGGCTCGTCCTCCGGCTTGACTTCAATAAAGCCGCGCATCACCGGGCCATGTTCCACCCGATCCGCCTTCGGGATCGCGAACAGGACCAATTTGCCGGTGGTGGTCGCGTTGAGAATTTCTGACGCTAGCGTGTTCATTTTTCGTGCTCCGTGTGTTGCTGGTGATTTCTTCATCGACTCGTCAAGTGCTAATGTACTGTCTTTTCCAAGTACGTTCAAGTCTTTTTTTATTACATTCGCTTCAAGATTTCGAGCCCGTTTCGAGCCCCGACCGCCCCGCCGTTTTCTTTCCGTAGTAGCGGATTTGAGTTCGATGCCCGTTGTCTCACTGTTGAGGTTCATGGTCTGTTCTCCTGTGTGGATCACTCAAAGCGTGTCTGAATTGCCGTAACGACTAGGCGAGAGACGTGCGGATAAGCGGCCAATGCAAGGGTTTGCCCGTCAGGGACGTGCGCCCTGCGCACGCCCTTGCATTGGCTGCGCGCGCGTCTATCGTTTCCACCCAGTGAAGGTAATTCAGACACGCGCCTTTCACGCCTCCACACAGGAGAACAGACCATGAACCGTCGCACCCAGGCGGGCATCTCCACTCGGATACGCAAGGCTCCGCTATCGACCCCGCTTGTAATTGCGTTGCCCAGCCGTCCTCTCGATAGGAAAACGCTGCCCTTTGATGTGCAAGGCTCTGTTGACTAGCCGCACGAACGACTATCATTTTGGATTTCGAGGATCCCGGCTTTGCTCTTCGTAATGTCCGCCCCGATCGGAGCCGCACTCGTGCGCCGTACCGCCTATCTCGAATAAAGGTTCTTAAGCGCGTGGAACGCGCAAGGGCTAGGGATGTGAAGGGCGGCGAAGCCGGTCCGCGCCTCGCGGACGGTACCCCTGAGCAGCCCGGTCGCGGCTTCCGCGAAGCCCCCAATGTTCACCGACTCTTCGGACTCTACCCATCGCGTTCGATTGCCGAAGACTCATCGGTGATCGGGTCGGCCCACTTCGCCGTGGCGTCGGTCATTCGCTTCCACTCGATCGCCGACGGCACATGCTCCTTGGCGTTTCACAAAGAACATATGTAATATGCCGCTTTCCCGCGAAGCCCCTATCGAATATCCGCATTGAACATTGCATCCGCGCCGATGTCGGCCGACTTCGCCAGCACGTGAATGCGTTCGTTCGTTGCGCTAAAAAGAACAACATCGACCCGACGATTCTTGGCGCGACCCGTCGCTGTATTATTCGCTGCGATGTACTCTGTTCCGTTGTACGTCACGCGAATTTTCGTCGGCGGCACGCCACCGTGGATCAACCACTGTTCGACATTCAATGCGCGATGCAACGCGAGTTTCGCGTTCACCTCCGGCGACCCCGTCGAGTCCGCGCCACCGCGTAGTTGTATGTGATCCGCCCGCGTCGCCGCCGCTAGAATGGCGTCCTTGGCACTGTCGGACAGCGCCAGCAAGGCGCTGCCGGTCGCGAAGTGTGTGCGTACGAGGGTGGCGGCGATTCCGTTGAGTGTGGTTTGAATTTCCTCAATCTCTGCACGGATTTGTGCGATCGGCGGCGCCGCTTCGCCGCGCGCTGTTTCATCCAAGGCGGCCGCAAGGCCGTTCAAGCGATCTTGGGCACGCAGAATCTCGGCGCGCGCCGCGGCAAGATCGGCCGGCAGTGGCGCCGCCTGCCCTGTCACCGCATTGTTGGCGGCGACGCGCGCGGTATCGCCGGCAAGGCGGGATGTTTGCGCGTAACTGGATTTCGTTGGCGTACGCAGCAACAGGCCTCGATGCACGGCGGCGACAACAGCCGTGGAGCCGCTCAGCGTGTACGCGACGGGTTTCCCATTCTCATCAAATATCATCAAACCCGCCAGCGGCCCCTTCGCGAAGGTGACATACGTGTTATGGCCGTCGTCGAAGACTTGCATCAGCCCCGTTTGATCGGGAGTCCAGAGTTGGTAGATATAGTCTTGGGAGGATAGCGGAACGGCAGAGCCACCGTCGGCTGCCGATGTCTGCACGACGGGCGACCTCGGTGTCTGGGGCTGTAGATGGGGTGTGGCACAGCCTACCACCGCGACGGTGACGGCAACCGCACTGGTCTGATATTTCATAAATCCCTGCATGGTATGAGTGTCCTTCGCGACGGTCTTTTTTGTGCCACGAATATCGCGGCGCTGCAAGTCCTTTAGTGAAGTGCGCCGAGATTAAAGAGAATCAAGAGCGCGGATGCGTAAGCGCTGTTGCGCAAGCACGCATCCGCGCGGCCTCATTTACCTATTGAGTAGCGCGACTGCGCTATCCCACAGGGCGACGTTCAACCGGACTTCCTCGGCGATGGCGCGAATGCCTCGCGTGCGGCTGGCCCGTCCGGACGCCGCGCGCCCCTGCAAGCCGCCGGCGACCAGATTCTCCTGCACGACGTTATAGACGAGCCAAGCCGAGTTTCCATAGTCCGCGTCTCGTCGCGGCAGTAGCAACTGATCCACCGACAGCGGTATGTGCTGCTCCGGTTTCGGATACCGCATTCGCAAGGCCTGCGCCGCGAAGTCCCATCGTTCCTGATCAGTTAAGGTTCGATTGGCCAGCTGCTCGAGCACCCGGCCGATATCCCCGAACCCATCCATGATTTGCAGAGCGGCTTCGACCACGTTCGTCAGAATGTTGCCGCGATGGGGTACGTACACCAGTCCGAAGTCGCCAATCTGGGTAATCAGGCCGTTGGTGCAAACCGGACGATAGATCCCGGCGCGCAAAATCCAGGGAGAAGTTGCGTTGTGGGAATTGATTAGTATCAGTTCCGGGATCGCATCGACCATGGACAACGACGTTCTCAGATGCGAGAAGCGAATCATGTGTTTCGCGTGCGCGGGAGATCCCCCGCCCCGAACCCGCGTCTGCTGGGCTCGTGTGGGAGCGAACCCCGTTTCCTGCAATGCCTCAATGACGCGAGCCGTGCTGATGAATCGATAGTGCTTGCTCGTGCGGGTCGTGTCCGGCGTCTCCGCAAAAGCGGCAGGGGCGGAGTTCAACAGGACCTCGGCAGGAAGTGCCTGCCGTGCCACCGTGTACATCGGAGTATTGTCTAACATGATGAATGTCCTTTTGTGATGAGCTGACGTCGTAGGCGGGTTGCCTACGTGCCGAAGTCGCCACGCCGCAGCGCCGCCGTCAGGAGCGAAGCCGGCCGGTCCTGCCGGCCGGGCGCGCGTCCGCGCGACTCTTGACGGCAAGACCGGCGTGGTACCATTCAAAGGCACAGGCAAACCCCCTCCCCTTCAGTTATCGAGGTCGATGGGTTCCCCGATCTGCACGCTGATATTCTCCAGATCCTGGGATTGCTCGACCCGTCCCGTTTCCGGGTTGATTTCATCGACCGAGAAGAACTCCGCATCATCGATCTCGGCCTCTGCCTGGGATGCCAGCTGCGCTCCTTGTGTTTGGTACAGGGTTCGCGCCTCGACAATCGCCGCGGGCAGCCCTCCCTCGGTCTCCACGTCGATGCTGAAGCGGACGATTTGGTGCTCTCGAACAAACAAGGTGTAGCGTTTCATGGCTGCTCTCCGGTGGCTAAAAAAAAGCCGGCCCTCGCCCTCACGAGTCGAGCAGCCGGCGATTCGTTATCCCTAACGGGCAGCGGGAAGCGCGTTCGGGAAATGCTTCGCAAGGACACCGTTCATTGCGTCGACCAGGTCGAGGCGTTTAAAGAGAATATGACCGTTGCCGTTGCCGAACAGGCGTATCGATAGATACTCGTTCTCGAATACCTTCGGATACCCTGAATTCTCACGAAACGCATCGGAGAGTTTCGCGTAACTTCCTTGCCGATGATCCCCCTCCGGCTTTCCGTCGAGTACGTGAAATACTCGCATCAGATCGTCCAACTGTTCGACGGAATTATGATTGATCCCGTAGGTATAGCAGAGGTACTTTACGATAATTCGTTTGCCGAACTTCTGCGGAAGATTGGTTTTGTAATCCCACGACAGCCGCTTGAATACTTCGATGATCCCCTGGTCGAACATCTCCCCCCGGGAATCATGCAGCGCCCCGAAGGTCGCGCAGATCGCCTCTCGGGTTAGCTCTGGAATTTGGTGCTTGCGCACGTTCTCGTCGAACTCGTAGCGCTTCCGTGCCGACATCAGCGATCGCATCCCAGATTCGTCCATCAAGAATCGCCAGGCGCCAGCGTCGATCGACAAGCGGCAGGCCTCCAAAGCCGCCGCGGTGTCGCCGAATTCGCCGACGACATCCTGGCCATCACCGCGGTACGTCTTGCACGCGACGATATAGGGGAAGCCGAGGCGGGCGCTCCTTGCTATACGATCGGCTTCGGCAAGCAGCGCGAAGGCCTGCTTCACTCTCTCAAGCGCGGCCTCGCGTTGTTGCAGTAGGTGGGTAATACTGACACTGGGGACGAGCTCGTGTAGGTCGCGGGCCTGGCCCTCACTATCAACGTGTAATGTAGACATAATTGACTCCATCGGAAACTAGAAAGGCACCGCGAAGTGTTCGCGGTGCCCGGGTTTATTCAGATAAGTCCACGTTCGGCGAGCGATACAATTTGGGTTTTCGCAACAATGACGTGATCCAATACCCTGACATCGACCAAGGCCAGCATCTCTTTGACACGCTGGGTGATGAGCTCGTCTGCTTGCGAGGGCTCGGCAATTCCCGACGGGTGTACGTGGATCATCATCACGGCTGCGGCGTTGTATTCGAGGACCGATCGAAGAATTTCCCTCGGGTGCACACTGGCGCCGTCCAGGGTCCCGGTGAAGAGTTGCTGATGGGCAATGTAGCGGTGGCGCTTGTCGACGAATACCAAGCCGAAGACTTCCCGTTCCAAAAAGCCGTACTGTAGGGTGGCCCAGGCTTTGAATAGACTCGGACTGCTGAACGTTTTTCGTTGGGTCAGCACTTTGTTTTCGAGAATGACCAGTGCTTTGGTGACGATCTCGAGCTCGTTGTCGGTCAAGCGAGACGCTCCGGCTTCGTGCAGCGCGCAGTGATAATTTCTAGCCGTCGCGCGTTTACGTGTACGCGTCGGCAACACGGGCGTTTCCTGAACTACTTCGGTATTCATGTTGAGGTCCTCAGAGCTGCAAGATGCGCAGGCGGAAGTGCCTGCGTGCCCTTCAATGGCTCACGCCGCAGCGCAGCCGTCAGGAGCGAAGCCGGCCGGTCCCCCGGCCGGGCGCGCGTCCGCGCGACTCTTGACGGCGAGACCGGCGTGGCAAACTATCGAGGCACAGGCACTTCCTGTTGAGTTTCGGGAGCGCTTGAGTTCCAGGCATTTACCGGACGGAGGGGAGGCGCCGGACAGAGGAAGCGACGATTCCGGCGCGCGTTGCGATGATCTCCTGGACCGAGAAAGTCGCGCCGATCGAGCTACAATGCTCGACCGGCGCAACGCCCGACGATTCGGGCACCGGCTACCTTCGACTAAGCGACTTTCGTCTTTCTCTGTTTACCCTTCGGAACGGCCGGTTTTGCCGAGGTCGTCTTGGTCGAGCCCTTCGCGGTCGCCCTGGCTTTCTGCTCGTCTTTGAGCGCTTTGCGAATGGCGTCCGTGTCGATCCGGGAGCGCTTCGCGGCGTCCAGCAGCTTCGTCGGTTTACCCGTGCTGTACGCATGCGCGCGTACCTCATCGATGAGCGCGCAATCGAGCACGAAGCGCCGCAGCTGTTCTTCGGATAATTTCCCGATCTGACCGGCGCTCTGATGCACCACATCATTCGCTTTCTTCTTGTCTGCCCAGTTCCAGAGCGTAACGAGTCGAACGCGTTCGTCATGCCCGGCTTGATGCCAAAGTACGGTCGCCACTAATCGCAGATCCTCGCCACCGAGTTGGCCCGGGGTCTTCGTGCGAACGGCATTGAAAACCCGTTCCCGAAACGTGGTTTCGAGCTTCGCCGCCTTTTGCCGTTGTCGCTCTCCGTCACTGCCCGACGAGCGCCCTTGCTCGGCACGTACACCCTTGGCTTTGAGTGTCTCCGCGTGGTCACTCAATTTGGCAAGTTCGACAATCTGCCCCGACTTTGGATCTTGCAGCAGGGTCTCGGCCTTGAAGTCCTTCCCGAGCAGCTGCCGGTAGGTGCGATGTTTCGCATCTTGGTAGCACGTGTCGTCGAGTTTCACGTAGCCGCCGTGCAGGCTGGAGTCAACGCCGTAGGGTGCGATGCGCTTCGCGTCCTCGCCGGCGAGCACCTTGCGTCCTTCTGCCTTCGCCCGAGCCTCGATGAGCACGTACCAGGCAGAGCGCTTTGCGGCAAAGCACTCCGGATCCGTGCAGACGTCTGCACCTTTGACATCGCCGAACAGTTCCGGCTGATTGCCCGTACGTTTCGGGCAGCTCCCACATGCGCCGGCGGCCGGGACCAGATCGATCTGCTTCTGATCGAAAGGGGCATCTTTGAGCCGCAGCATGTAATGCTGTTGGACGTGCTCGGCGGCGGCGCGCACGGACATGATTGCGCCGTTCCAGCCCTCGGTGATGTCCTTCAATGCCTTATTCTGCAATGCAGGGACCGGTATGCGCGCGAGTAGCAGGGCGGTGGAAGCGTTCAGCTTCCCTTGATAGAATGCCTCGCGAGATTTCTTGTCGAGCGCAAGCAATTTCAGTCGGCCGTAAATATAGGGTCGGCTTCGCTTCCCAAACTTTACGAGCAGGCCATCGATATCGTAGCCGTGCTTAGTCATCAGGGTCTCATAACCCTCCGCCTCCTCGAGTTCGTGGAGTCCCTCGCGCTGCAGATTCTCAACCAACTGGATCTCGAGTACCTGGCTGTCATCGAGCGTTCGTACGATGGCGGGTACCGTCTCGAGGCCTGCCTGTTTACTGGCGAGCCATCGCCGCTCGCCGGCGACAATTTCGAACGACTCGGCACTTGCGTCTGTCGGTCGCACGATGATCGGCTCAATCACCTGCATAACTTTGATGTTGTCTGCGAGTTCTTTCAACGCCGTTTGGTCGTAACGCGCCCGGCGTCGCTTCTGTACGTCGGTCGCGGATGGCTTGATCCGGCTCAACTGCAGCAGGCAAATGGCGAGTGTAACCTGGTTCGCACCGAGGTTGATGTTGTTGACGACAGTATCCATTAGCTTGTCCTTTTTGAGGCTTTAATCGGCGAACTTGCCGACGCCTCTCCCCGTTCACGCCGCAGCGCAGCCGTCAAGGCCGCGCGTAGCGCGCTTGCAAGCGCGGGCTTTGCCCGCGCGCCGGCCTTGACGGCAAGACCGGCGTGGCACCCTATCGAGGCACAGGCAAGCTTCTCCTCTGTCACCGGAAGTCGGCCGAGTTCGCGTGTACTGGTAATTATATAGACGGACGCCGCGTATGATTTCGCGCCTATGGAGCGCGTCAGCGTGTGAAATCGGGATCCTTTGGATCGTCCTTTCGACGGACGAGGGTACCGGCGGGAATGATTTCGCCGGTCTCGAGGCGCTTGACGAGTTTCAGCTGTATTTCCGCCACAAATAAGCGCCGATCCTCAACACCTTCAAACAGTTTCAGCGCGCGCTGCTCCGCGGACGCCAGCGCGTCAGCGGCGCCTCGCAGCTCGGGAAAGCGCTGCACGGCATCGAGGATGTGTTCGTCTCGAAACGCTAGCGCGCGACTCGGTGTCGTGATCTTGTTGAATACGTCCAAAGCGAGGCGCGGATCAGTACCGCTCGTTAGCCGCTCCGCCGCAGCGTTCCACGTCTTCTCACTGACGCGTTGGTATTCGATTTCGTATCCGGCTTGCTTGCCAAGCTGATATAGGAACTCTTTGGTTGCTCTACCATTACCCTCCCTGAACGCGTGGACCCAATTAATTTCGTTGTAGTGGTGAGTGAGCCGATCGACGAACGCCGTCTTCTGCAATCCTTTTAGATGATTTTCGGCAGCGAGATTGCCCAATATTTTATCGGTCCAGCTTTCGAGTGTATGGGCATGAGTTTTGAGCGGCGCGAAGGAAGAATCCCCTTTGGTAAATTCCACCTTGCGAAACTCGCCGGCCCACTCGTAAACTTTATGAAACAGACGTCGGTGGATTTCGCGATAGTGAGCGGTGTCGAACCTGCCCTGAACCGGATCGCGGCGTAACTCTTCACTGGCTTCACGAGTGGCGGCATATTCGAACCGCTTGAGTTCGTCAGCGGTTCTAAAACCACGAATGTTTTTGAAAACGTCCGAGTCAGGCCAAAAGTATGCGTCCCATTCGTCCACGGACGCCGTGCTGTTTAGGCCGGCTGCTTCCGCTGACGCGCGAGGGCTTTGCGCTCGCGTTCCAACCCACGCTGAGCGAAGAGCTCAATCGCTTCGTCACTGGTAATCTCGCCACGCTTCACCTTTTGGTGAATTGCCTCATCGTCGGCGTTTTGCACATAGCCTTCATGCTTAAGACTTCCGACGATACCAGCGGTATCGCGGGCCTTTTCGGCGTCGGAACGTGCATCTTTGGGGTGAGGCTTCATGCGTGAGAGTATATAACGCGGACCCTTGGATGTCAGGCGGATTGTTGTGCCTTGGTTCATGGTTAATGGCCTCCTATTACGGATTATTGACTGAGTTCAAGCGAGGCCGTCCCGTCGGGGGACGGCTATCAGAATGGCAAGACAAAACAGGGCCCCGGCGGCTGCCAGCATCCGGGTTCGCCGTCTCTCGGGCTGGGCTATTCTGTTGGCGGCATACCCCGCTTTCGTTTCGACGCGAGTGCGCTCGCCCTTAGAGTTTTTCCTAGGTCACGATAGATCGCCGCAGCACGTGCTCGATCGACCACAATCGATTCGAGGTACTCACCCTCAGCGAAAATCGCGAATTCGATGCGACCCGTGACTGCATCGCAGGTGGTCTCCTCCTTCCGTACATCGACGTCATCTGGCGTTCGGACACTTGGAGTACTGCGGTTAATGGTCGCCGCTTCCCGTCCCGATAAACCCAATCGATCTGCGTTGGGATGGTCGAAACTCTGTAGTTCGATCCAGTTGTCGTCATCATCGCTCCCGTTGCGGACGACACTTAATGCCTTTTCTTGAAATTCCACTTTCCACCGTGCACCACAGGCCTCTGTTGTACAGCTGAAAGTTTCGTAAAGCATGCTGCCCTCCGAGTTCCGATCGATGATCTCCATGTCGTCGCCACCGCAGCGCGGACAGTGCGCGTCTCCCGCACGCCATTTTCGTGCCCACTGGAGGTGGTCGTGCCGAAACTCTAGCTGCTCGATTCGCTCTCGGTCTTCGCGGAAAGCGGCGGCAACATTTTCCTCTCGTGTGTTCATTGAATTGCTCTCCAAGTTCTTGGGCGGGTTTGCCCGCTTCCTTTGCGGCACGCCGCAGCGCCGCCGTCAGGACCGCGCGTAGCGCGCTTGCAAGCGCGGGCTTGGGCCCGCGCGCCGGTCTTGACGGCAAGACCGGCGTGTTATGCTGAAAAAGTCAGCAAACCCCGCCCTCTTCCTTTTCGTCCTTGTGGTGTTACAACGAGGAGCCGGTGGACCCGGTCATCGTATCGACCGGGTCCTGATTTCATTCGGCTACACCGCTTCCTCGTCTAGTGTTTCCTGCACGACGCTCGCGAGACTGTGGTAGTTGATTTCGTGCAGTGATTCCAACAGTCCAGCGATCGCAGCTTGGTCCCATCGTGCTGGATAGGCGGTATGCTCCCAATCCGCGTGGCTACGGATCTCAACGAAATCCTGGTCTGTATAGGCCGGCTCATCAGGGTATGCACGTTGAAGGAGCGTGATCGGATCGAGTTGGTTGGCTTCGCAGAAGGACCAAAACAGAGCGAGCACACAGCTTCCTATGGATCCGTCGCAGGCCTGCGCCAGCTGATAAGGCCGCGGTGACAGGTGACCGTACCGACGAGCATGCCTATACAGAACGCTTCTGGTAGGACGATCACCAGGATAGCGGTGAATCAGATAGAGAATCCCTGTCGCCCGGCGGACAATGACTTCAGCAACCCATTCTTTTCGATTGTCATCGTGTGCGATCCAGTATCGAACGTTTCGAGTGCGTGTTGTGGCGACGGTTGTGGGGTTGTAGAAGACCATGATGAGCTCCGGCGGATTTCGGGCGGGATTGCCCACGGGCAATCCGTCACGCCGCAGCGCAGCCGTCAGGAGCGAAGCCGGCTGGTCCCCCGGCCGGGCGCGCATCCGCGCGACTCTTGACGGCAAGACCGGCGTGATAAACTGACTCACTATCAGGTAATCCCGCCCTCTTCCTCTTCCCTCGTGGGCTCCTTGCACCCTCTGCGGCCGGGCCATAAAAAACCCGAGCGCCAACGTTCTGTCTGCGCCCGGGTCCACTCAGCGGTGATACGGCTACGGCGTGGGAGGATCACCTTGTGGCAGCGAGTATCCGCGACTCATCCAGGTCTCCGGACGAATGCGCGACAACCAGTCGGCCACCGACGGCACGATACCGCCGCAATCTTCCTTGATATGTTGTTCCGCTATGTACCTTATGGGTACGTCCCGTCCCTCGCTGTTACGGATGGCGAGGCCAAAGACCCGCTCGGCCTCGAAGACCCCGAGGGAGTGATGCCGAAGTGCGCGATGCCGAAAGTCGCAAAAGGTCTCCTTCCCGGCGTCTATCCAGCGATGCACCCGAATGTAGTCCTCCACCGTTCCGCCAAAGCGACGCACGGAGGATTGCGCATGAAAAAGTGGGTGAGTCATACGCCGTCGTGCTCCGTGGTGTCATAGTCGGTGATTCGATCGCTGTGGCTGTGATGGAGCGTATCGGCCGTGAGATCCCATTCGAACTCACCGAATGCGCCGTCGTTATTTTCCCAGCCGGGATGTCGCGCCTGGGTCAAGTCATAGAATAGGTCCATGAGCTGATCTTCCGTGATCGTGACCCGGCCGGCCGGATCTAGAGGCTTGCCCTCGGCGTCGAGGTACGTGACGCCTTCTATCTGTCCCGAGTCACCGCACCCGTCGTAGTTAATGTGCACCACTAGAACGCCGGCCCCCTTGAGCTGACGCGCCGCCTCGGGTAACTCTCGACGGAAGTTATCGAGCTTCTCCCGATAGTACTGGTCGAGTGAGAAGCTGCTTATCGGGGTCACGACGTCCGCGGCAGCGGAGTCGCCCGATGGTTGATCTGAATGTGTCATGAGAATTCTCCAGATGGATCTGGGCGGGCTTGCCCACGCCGGAGCAATCGCGGCGCGCGCAGCGGTCAAGGATCGACGACCGCCGCAGGCGGCGAGGGCGTCCCCGTCCTCGTCCTTGACGGCGAGCACGGCGCGGCACAATGAGTTTGCAAGCAAGCCCGCCCTCCCCTGCCCCCGGAATCTCGCTCTGAAACCGTAGCCGTGGACAGCAGGCGTCATTGATACCGCGGCAGCTTCGAAGGATGAACCGTTATCGTATTTGCTATCGCGAGTGTGACGGCAGCCAACTTTAACTGCCCGGCGAGCTCGTGACGCACGTTGACGCTATCTTGCGTCAATGCCGCATCCATGCGTAAATATGAGGCATGGGTGACCAACTGACTGATTTATGGTGGCTTTCTCGTCCGGAACTCGCGGCTCGCTATCTCGCGTTGCTCCTGCAGGGCACCAGTGGGCGGCTCGCCTTATTCGGCCCAAGGAGGACCGGAAAAACTTCGCTCATCCGTAGAGAGATTGTGCCGCTTGCCGAGCAAGCCGGTCTACTGGCGGTCTATTGTGACTGCTGGCAAGACCGCCTTGATCCGCTCGGTTCAATCATTTTTGCCCTCGAAAGTGCCATCGAAACGATCGAGGTGCCGACCTCGAAGACGCGGCGCCGACTGCAAACGGAGGTCACGAAATTAGGGGCTGCAGGATTTTCAATTGAGTTCGGCGCGGAACCCAAGGGGCGACCGCCGGAATCGCCCTACTTTAAAATCGACTGGCTTCTTGGCAGCCTGATTGCTCGAGCCAAGCGGCCTGTTTTTCTCATCATTGATGAAGTACAAGGCATCGGCGAGCATAAAGAAGGAGAGCGCATAGCCAGCGCTCTACGGACGGCGCTCACACGACACGAAAAGGCGGTACGGGTGCTCTTTACCGGATCGTCGGAAACTCAGCTCACCAAAATGTTCGCGCAGGCCCGGGCGAGTCTGTATCAGTTTGCGGCACGCGTAGCCTATCAACCCCTCGATGCCGATTTTGTTGCGCATGTCGCTCACCGTTTCAGGGAAGCGACGAAGCGGAAGCTGGACGATGCGCGTGGGTTGCAAATCTTGGAGCTGCTCGGTAATCAACCGGAAGCCTATCTGTCTGTGGTCCAGGTGCCGCTGGCGCGCGCAGACCGATCCCTTGACGATGGCTTGGAGAGCCTTCTTGCCCCCGGCGGCGAGACGCCTTGGTCTCAATATTGGCAGCAGTCGACGCTGCTGCAGAAAGCGGTTTTAGTAGCCACCGGCACAGAGCTTCAATTGACGTCCGAAGCCGGCCGCAACGTGATCGCGCAGCTTGCCGGTCAAACCGAGGTCAGCCATTCCAGCGTACAGCGGGCGTTGGGTGCGTTGCGCGGTCGTGGACTCATTGAGCGTTCGACCCTCTCGAGCAAGGCTGTGTACGCCAAGACCGATCCCGTATTCGAACTGTGGATCAGTCGAAACGGAAAATCCCTATTACATGGTGTCCACGCGGATCGACCTTCTCCGCGCCGTAAGGCTACGCGCTGAGGATCCGCCGCGGTGGGAATTGTCCTCCGGGCCTGCGAATACTTACTTGGGCGGGGCGGGATCTCCCTTCTGCACCTTTGCGCGCCCTTGTCGCGGCGCCTCATTCATTTTGGGCGCACCGCTTCTGCCAATTTCCTCGCGTGTGTATATTAAGGCTTGCTGCGCGCTCTTTAGCTCGCTCGTAATTCGCGCGAATTCTCCGGCGTTGGTCTGCGCCGTCTGTCCCAGTTCGTCGATCCTCGCGCGCAGTTCAAGCACCGTGTGCTGCGCACTCTTTTCGCGGTCCAGCAGATCGGCAAGGCGTTCAGCCAGCCCTTCACGCGAGGCCTTTTCAGCAGCATGCTCGCGCAACGCCTCGTTGCGCGCCGTCCGTTCCTGCTTTACATCGTCGCGCAGCTGCTCGATAGTCTTAGTCTGTGCTGCCAGCTGGTTCCCTTGAGCTTCGATGGTAAGCCGAGCTTGAGCAACTTCAATGCGCGCCTCCTCCGCTGCCCGTCGCTCTCTTTCCACCTCTTTATTCAGGCGCTCCAGTTCGAGTCCCTGCTCAGCCGCCTTTCCCGCCATCACGTCGCGCTCTTGCGTGAGGGTCGCGAACCGCTCGTCCATCTGCTCCTTCTCAGTCTCGAGCCGCTCCCCTTCCCGAGCAAGAACCGCCGCCTCCTGCTCGGCCAGCGCCAATTTCTCTTGAATCTCGGCTCGTGCGGTGTCCGCGGCGCGCGCGATCTCTGCGTGAATCTCTCGAATAATGGTCGAGGGTAGTTCAATCGCCAAGCTCGGCGCGTTGGGCCGCGCGCCCCGCCATTTCAACAGATGACCCTGAATCGTATTCGGGCTGCCTGTGCCGAGGCCTTCCCGCACAGCCGTAATAGTCGGTGTCTGTCCTTTCGATACTAGGCCATCGGCGACTGCCTTGACCTGCTCATAACTCACACCCAGTCGCGCCATGTGGGAACCCTCTGTTGAACGTCGGTACGATACGATAAAGAAGTGTAATATGCAATACGATATGATACGAAAATACGATATGATATCGTAACGCAATATGATTCCGTCGCGGCGGTAGGCGGACGAACTGGATCCGGCGGAAACGGCCGGCCTGCTCCGGTAGAAAACGGTCTCTTCAGAGGAAGGACGGGGTAACGCTCACAAAAATGCTGGGGGATGGGACTCGGCCGGCAATCAGGGGCCAGCCGGTCACGACACATACCCGGGCTCGCTAGAGTTTCTAGCTACCGTTTCGCGCGCGCCGACCTCAATCCCGTGTCGTGTCGTCTGGCTCGCTTTCCACACCGGCCCTCGCCGCGCAGGCCGCCGTCGGGATTGACTTATTTGCCGCGCAACCCTCCGCCGGAAGGCGGTCGACACGTTCTGTACGCAAACGCGGCGATATCAGCAAGCACGATCAACGCAAGCAGACTGATGGCGATTCCAAGAATCGATGAGAGCGCTGGATTCTCAAACCCTACCAAGCAGTCGTAGTAATAGGGTCCGGAGAGTACAAACACGCCGATCGTGAGTTGCTTGACCATCCCGAATCGCTTGCGCCGGCGCAAATCCTCGTAGTACCGCTCGAAGCTCGAGCGCGGAAGCACCATAAGCCCGAGTACGAAAATAGCGCAGAACAAACCAAGTCCTAAAGCCAATTTATCTTTCGGTGACATTGATTTGGTTCCCCTTGACCGAGATGCCGCAGCTTGAGGAAAAGTCGGGTACCGCAGATTGGCGTATGGATCGACGCAGGCAATAGTTTCAAAACTGTCACGGGTCCGATACTCCAAAAAATCGCCCTGTTGCAAGTATGCATTTATCGTGGGGCCTGCGCTGTCCGGGGCTTCCCCTTGTTCCCGGCGCGCGACCTGCCATTCTGTTTGTGTGCCAGCGCAGTAACAAACTGCTGCAGTTCCGCGACCGCAGTTGCAGGGACATCAACGGTTAATCGTATCCAGCCTTTTGGAATTCCCGCCTCCGCAGCGTGACGCGACTCGTGGAGCCGCGATTGCTTGACGAGAATGCCTGCGACCAGGTCGTGAACTCCGTGGCGCGTCATCCCGGCGATCTCGCCGGCGGCTTCTAACGACTCCCCTTTGACCAGGCGGTTGTAAGCCGCCTTCAGTCTCTCAGGCCTAATACGTCGCATCAGCGGCAATAATTGCTGCCATTCATGGTCGGTCATTCGCGGTGGTGACACGCGGTTGGGCATGGATGAAAACCGTCACGCCGAGGTGGGCGACTTCTTCCGCAGCGGTGTTTTCAATTCAGCGCGAACGGAGGCGACGCTGTGAAGCCGACCGGCCTCGGCATCGGCGAGCCCGGTGGCGATGGCCGTGTCCAAGGCGGCAAGCCGGCGGTCACGCTCCAGCCAAGCACGGAGCGCATCGCGAATGACTTCGCTGTTCGAGCCATAGGCACCGGTCGCGACTTTGTCACGAATGAGGCGGACCATCTCCGCGGGCAGCGTGATGGATAGCTTTTCGGCGTTCTGCGATTCCACGGAATGATTCCCTTCCAGAGTAGTATTCAATACTATTTCATGCCCCCTAACGGGTCAAATCCACTTCCGGCGGACTTTCCGTCAATCGTCCACTCGGCCAGCAATTTCCGTGCGGCATGCAGCTGTACCGTCAGACGCAAGACCTGTTCCTGTAGCGCGCGGATTTCGGCAGCGTACCTTGGCTGGTTGCGGACTTGCTGACGCAGCTGGTCGACTTCGAGGGCCCAACGATCTTGATGGGCTTCTTCGCGAACCTCCGCGCGTTCGGCGCGGCGGAGGTTTTGTTCGGCGGCAGTTTCGGCGGTGGCTACTCGCTCGAGGAGTTGCTGAGTGTCGGGTGGAATCAGACGGCGCTGCGCAGTGCCATCAGCTCCGTGGTCAGCCGAGTGACGGTACTTTCTAGAGTCCGCACGTCCCGCGCGTAATCGGGCTGCGCCCGAAGCTGCTGACGCAGCTGGTCTATTTCCATCATCCAGCGATCTTGATGCGCCCGCTCGCGGAACTCGGCGCCCTCCGCCCTACGTTGGAGCTCTTGCTCCCGCATTTCCGCCCGCGCCAGCCGCTCCTGCAACTGCACGACATCTGTCGGCAACGACGGGAAGGACGGTTGAGCGGGGATCGGGCGTTGGCGGGCGGCGGTCGCCGTCGCTGCTTCCTCGCGCCAGACCATGAGAACGCGCGAAGTCCTGCCGCTGGCCCCGAACCGATCACGCAGCACCTGCCGTAGCACACGGTGGCTCGTCGGCCTGCCCGATTGAAGTAACTCGCGGCAAACGCTCCGCAACCGGGTTTCGCTAATTCGACAATTCATCCGGCAAGGGTAACACCGTTACCATTCGTAGTTGAAGGCCTTTTTTAGGCCCTGTTTTAGGGCCGAGATTTTACTTAAGTCATTGATCAGCCGATAAAAGATCTCCAAAACTGTTCCACGCTTGTTCCACGGTTATCCACAGGGCCGGAGTGTCATCCAAAGGCGACGGGCGCAGGTCTTCCGTTCACGGAACGTCTGCTCGGGTTTGCTGAGCTCCCGCCTCCAAGGGGTTATTTTTACCACTGCACCGGCCCAGCGGCCGTTCGGTTGTTTCTTCAATTTCCACACTCCGGAATAAATCCTTATTCGTTATGCGGCGCTGCACTGCTCGACGACTGCGCGGCTGCGCGCTGCTTGGGGCATCCATTGCGGTGGCAGGCGATTTGGTTTGGACCAGGCGCCTTCGCGGATTTTCTTGAGGGCGATATTGACGGCCAACGGCAGCGCGAAACGGTGAAGTGCCCCCTCCTCCACCGACCAGAGGACTTGCCGCAGGAGTTCGGGAACGGTGTCGGCGGGAACAGCGTCGGTAATGCTGCGGCGAAGGCGAGCGAGTTCCAAAGTCGACAGCCGGCGGCGACCTGTGATGGGCGGTTTGGGGAGGGCGGCGGTTCGCGGGGCGTCGGGACGGGCGATCGCCAATTGAGCCAGCTGCGCAAGGATGGCGCCGCGGTCTTCCGGGGTGAGCGCCGTGCCGGTGTCGAAGTCCATGTGCGTGAGTCGATCGCGCGAGGCCGTGAAGAATCTAGTTCGCTCGTTAGCGGAAGCACGGGCCCACATGGCTCGAGACTCCTCGCGGCCGACGCGGTTCGGGGTAGGTGTTTGGGGACCTGCGGGAGGTGGGTTGGGCTGACCCGACGCAGCGCCGCGGGTCTCGGGTGCGGGCGGCGACAGGAGTTCGGAACTCGAAACCTTGGCCGTGGCCCGATTGGGGCTACGAGCAAGCTCGATCAAGAGTTCGCGGGGCAGGCGCACTTCGGTAATGGCCGTGGCCTGCTGAAAAGGATTGTTGGGGTCGCGGCCGGGGTCTTCGCGCCGAATGAGCCCACGGGCTTTCAAGGCCTGATAGGCGCGGGTGACCGTCGAAGGATCGACGCAGCATTCGCGGGCCACGCGCTTAATGGGGATTTCGGAGCACCAATCGCCGCTGCGCATACCCTCCTCCCAGTGCAGCCAAAACACGCGTTCGGCGGCTTGCGGTAGTCCCTGCTGCCACAGCCAGCGCTCCAGCGGTTTGGGGTGCAGACTGAAATACTTGGTGCGGACCAAGGCCGTTCTCGGATCGTGAGTGCTTTCTATCGACATAACTATCCCCTCGCCTCTGCAGACGATTTCTTCAAAAAACCTCCGAAGCACGGGAGTAGCGCTTGACGCGCCTGAACACGAGGACTAGCCTTGAATTGCAACGTTCTGGGCTTGAGTCGTGTTTCTCGCGATTCGGTCTTGAATCGAAAAAGGGCCCCGTTCAGGGGCCTTTCTTATATGGGCGGTCGCATGACTGCTCCCTCCTCTCGTGTGCTAATAACTTGTGTTTCCAGAAAACTTTCATGCATGAAAGTCTTTGTTTCGGTCTTTAGTGAATCGAGGGCCAGGCGTGCGCGCCGCGGCGCTGGAGTAGCCAATCGGTGCGCATGTCTGATGCTGAGCGATGGCGCGCTCTCCGCCTGTCGTAGGTTGTTCGCACCGTTTACTGGGCGTGCGAATTCCGGGAAGCCCGGAAAACTTTCATGCATGAAAGTTTTGCTACTCGATGCCCCGAGGGCCCCGGATCGCGCGCTTAGGTGCTCATGTCGAGGACCCGCAAATTGCCACCCCCAGAAATGAGCAAACCCCGGAAGGCCGGGGTTTGCTGATGCGTTAGATGGCGGAATTGCCCTCATGTCCCGTCCAGTTTCTTGCGAAGCCAGGCCTCCGCCCAGTCCTTGAGCTCTTCGCGTAACTGCTTTTGGGTGGCATCGTCCAAATGCTGCAGCTTGAGTACAATACGATTCCGGCCAATACCGACTTTCAGCGGTACTCGGCCGCCGATGCGCACGGATTCTTCGCGGGACGTGCCGCGTGAGGATTGTGCTTTGTCTCTGGCGGCACTCAATAGCGTCTTTAGAACCACATCCGGCGTCGGCGTCGGTCGCCGATGTAATACGCGTTCCGCCGCTTTGAGTACCCCTAACTCATTATTTTTGAGCGCCTGGCTTATTTGCGGAGCCCAGCTCACGGCAATCTTGCGTTCATCGCCGAAGGCGGCGAGGACGGGGGCGGGCAGCGCTGCGACGGCCAAATACTTGGTGACGGTGGCTTCGCCCAAACCGACCGCGGCGGCAATTTCCCGCTGGCTCTCATAGATGCCCGCACTCAGCCAAGTCCCAAACATAGCTCCCGTCTCGTACGCCGAGAGATCGGTGCGGTCATTCTCGCGGTACATTTTAAGTACCAGGTCACGGGTGTCTGCGACCGCGCCATCGACGATGGCCATGACTTTGAAGCCGCCTGAGCTTTCGGCATCGAGCAGTAAGCAGGCGGCATGACGGCGATGGCCGGACACAATTTCAAATTCGACGGGGAGGGTGTCCTCCACCGGGCGGACCCGAATGGGCGTGTCCTGCCCATCCTTCTGCAGGCCGTCTTTGAGCCGCTGAAACTCGGGATCCGAGATGAGGAGCGAACGCTTGTGACGGTTGCGGAACTGGGTGGCCCGAATGGTCTTCGGGTCCAATTCCAGCAGCAGTCGCCCGCTGGCCTTGGCCTCATCGTAGAGCTTGGCGCGCGTGGCCACATGCCCCGCATAGATACTAGCCTGCTCGGCAATCGGACCCAACTGCCGGGGCGCGAGCGCCGGACGTTCAACGGGCGGCGCACTGACCTGCGAGGTGAGGACCTGATTCAAAATGGCCCGCCGTTCCTTGGCCTTGTTCGTCACGAAACGTCCGTCCCTGCGGCCGGGCGAGTATAGGCGGCGGCGCGTGCCTCCAAAGCCCTGCGCAGCAACCCTTCGATTTCGCCATTGACGATGTTCATGGCGTCGATGGCGCGATCGAGCGTGCGGCGGTCCCCGTCGTAGTCTGTCACCTCGTAAAGCGTGTTGAGGTCAGGGCCGATTTTTTCTAGAGCCTTGGTTTGCACCATGGTCTGTGTGCACGTCTCTTGCGGAAAAGCGCCGCGTATCCATCGCATGATGTCGGCCTGGTTTTCGTCCTTGGGGCTGACCCGAGTGAGCAGCACCGAGGCAAAATCAAAGGTCTTCGGCTCAGCCTCTGACAAATTGAAGGCGTCGATCAGTTCGGCCAGCAATTCGAAGAAAAGGGTGGAGGACTGTAAATCAATGACCGCCGGGGGCAGGGTGATGAGCAGCCCGTCGGCGGCGAACAGCGCGTTACTGTTCACGAACGACAACGACGGCGCCGTGTCCATGATGATGACATCGTAGTCCGCGCGCAGCGGTCGCAGCCCTTCCGACAGGGGACGATAAAAGGCGAAATCGGGCTCGGTACGCAGGCGCGACGCGATGGCAAATTCAGACCCGTAGACACCTAGGTTCGAGGGAATCAAATCCAAGTTGAACCAGTGGGTGGGCATGACCACTGAGCGCAGGTCGCCGGACCAGGGCGTGTCGTTGGATCTTCCCGGAAAATTCGGGCCCTCTAGGAAGGTCCGCACGGTCTCATCGTCGCCCACTTCGGAGTGCGGCAAAATGCCGAATAGCTGGGTGAGGCTCGCCTGCGCATCTAGGTCGACGAGCAGTACGCGATAGCCGTGCATCACCAGGTACTGCGCCAAATGCACGGCAGTCGTGGTCTTCGCGACACCGCCTTTGAAGTTACATATAGAGAGTACGAGGCCCGGTTGCCCCGGTACGCGCTTTGGGGGCAGTTCGAACGCGCGGCGCAGCTCGTAGGTCTCTTCCAGAGAAAATTCGCGGCGCCGCGGATTTGGCATGGCGCCTTGCGGCAAATTCGGCTGGCGATCCAGCCGCCGATACAGGGTTTCGACTTTGAGGTCGAGGAGGGGAGCGACCTCGGGACCGGCAAATTTGCGTAAGGTTTTGGCCGTATTGGGCCTGGTCGCCTGATTACGGATTTTCTCATTCAGGTTGGCAGCCCGCCGGGCCAGCTCGGCAATTCCCTCCGAACCAATGGCCGCCGGCGATTCCGGCAATGCATTAGAGTTGAATACGGTATCCGCGTTCGCTGCCATGATCGTTGAACGTTGCTCCCTAAGACACGAATACATAAGATGATATTCCGTGTGTTATGTTATAGCAAGTGGAGCGCGTTTAAAAGCCAACAACCTCTTTCACTTCGGATGACGGGACTCGGAGATTACACGATACCGCTCGATTGGCGGATCAAGGAGGAGGGTGGTGGTGGCACTCTTTGGAATGGCTGTGCTCCAGTCCGGGCGGGCAGGAGCCGCCGGGCCGAGCATCGAACGTGGACTCGGCAAACGAGAGTGAACCATTCCGGGGCTGGATAGCTTTGCTGCAGCTTGCCCCACGCAGCAATTCCGGCACCTCATTGCTGTCGCTTTGCTCGTCAGACGAAGATCCCGCTGATCGATCCAGCCCCCAGAATGGTTCACCTTCCATCTGGGCATCAATGACTGCAACGGACGCCTTTGGACAGCGCAAGGAACCTGAGGCCGGCAAAATGGGGATAAAAGGCTGCTCCGACCAGAACGGATAAGTCATTGAAATTCATTGGTATTACGTGCCGGAATCCTGCAGCGCTCGGGTCCTACCCGCGAATCCTGATATAAGGGGGATAAAAAGCGAACACCCACTTCGCTGGAGGCCACAACTTGTCCATCTTGGATTCCCGCGCCTTGCTCCGAAGACTTCTCCTGGAGCCCGCCGAAACTCCGTGGCTGGAATTCAAGCAGAACAATGCGGATCCCGAGTTGCTCGGTCGGTGCGTCGCCGCCTGCTCAAACGCCGCAATGATGGCTGAAAAGGACAGGGCTTACATCGTTTTCGGCATCGAAAATGTCACCAAGCGGCGCCTCGGTACCACGGTGCAACTGGGCGCGCAGCGCAAGGGCGGCGAGAACCTGCACAACTGGCTTACCCGGATGCTTGAGCCACGCATCATGATCGAATTCCTCGACTTCGATGAGGAGGATGGCCACTTCGCCATCATCGCCGTGACGCCGAGCTACGACCGTCCAATTCGGTTCTCCGGAACTGAATACATCCGTATCGGCGAGAACATCAAGACTTTGCGGGAACACCCCGAATATGAGCGCGCACTCTGGCTCGCCACAAGCCGCCAGAAATTTGAGGGGGCCGTGGCCCTCGCTCACCAGTCGGCGGAAAGCGTACTGGATTGTCTCGATACCGGCACCTTCTTCGAACTGCTCAATGAGCCACGCCCCCAAAGTGACGCCGCGGTCATCGCCAAACTCGCGTCTCATGGTCTGATTCGGGAAGACATGGAGGGCGGATACGACGTCACGAACCTTGGCGCTGTGCTGGTCGCGACAGACGTCTCTCGCTTTCCGTCCATCAGCGCAAAGTCAGTGCGGGTCATCAAGTACGTCGGAAAGGACAAAAAGCGCTCTGAAAAGGAGATTGAGGGTCGCAAGGGCTACGCAAGCGGGTTCAAGGGTCTGCTGACCTACATTTCGAACGCGCTACCGACCGAGGAGACCTACGTCAATGGCGTGCGACGCCAGGAGCCCGTCTATCCGCTCACGGCGCTGCGCGAAATCATCGCGAATGCGCTGATCCACCAGGATTTCACGATCGGCGGCGCCGGCCCCGTCATTGAGATTTATGACGACCGAATCGAGGTCACGAATCCTGGCAATTCTCTCATCGAAGTCGATCGCATCATTGATGAGCGTAGGTCGCGTAATGAGAAGCTCGCGTCAACGATGCGACTACTCGGCATTTGCGAAGAGCGTGGCGGTGGCATCGATAAGGCCATCCTCGAGGTCGAGGAAATGTCACTGCCGGCGCCAGAGTTCTTCGCTTCGCACGACTCGATGCGCGTCGTCATCTTTGGACCCCGTCGCTTCAATCAACTGATGAAAGCCGATCGGGTGTGGGCGTGCTTTTGCCATTGTGTCGTGCGGTGGTTGCGGCATGATCCCATGAGTAACCAATCGCTTCGGGAACGCTTCCGATTGAGCGACGAGGACTACCAGGCAGCGTCGGCGGTCATTGCGGACGCGCGCAAGGCAGGGAAGATCGTGCAAGCGGAAGAGAATCAGGGGAGGCGCAACGCACGCTACGTGCCGTATTGGGACCGAGCGTGAGCTGATGAGCATGCAGCACGACGTGATGAGGGGAGGGGGAGTATCGAGGGTCTAATCAGCGATATAAGCGGGAAAGCGTGACCGAAACTACGATTCCATGCCATTGACGAGAACGCCAACAAGACGGAGACGGTGACGTGAAGCGAACGCAGGTCTTAAAGAAGGAAACGCTGGCGTCGCGAATGCAGACTCAGGCGGGTGTAGCAGAAGCTGGCGATCGGCTCCGTCAGCGCGATGCCGATTCACTGGCCGACTTCATTTTGTCTCTGGCCCAGGACATAGGGCCCGTGGGGGCCCAGGTACGTACCTTCATCGTCGGGGATGATGTCACGGAGACGGTGGATGCCGTCCGAGAGCGGATTGCTCGCCTGGAACTGCCAACTGACTACGAGCAGCGGCACGGTCAAGGCCAACAAATCGGGGTGAGTCTTGAATTGATCTTGGATTCCATCGAGCGGCTGCTAATGCCCGTAGATTCCGCGGCGGCGTTTGCAATGCTCGTCGCGGTATTTGAGGCGGATGCCATCGCCATGGAGAACTGCGGTGACCATGACTGGGAAGTCTCGTGCGCCTATGAACGGGCGGCGCAACTGATGGGAACCGCGGCGATGTCTCTCCCCTGCACGACGGTGGCCGAGAAGCTGCGGGACTTGATCGCCAATGATGGGTATGGAGTGCGGTCACCTTTAGAGTCCGTGCTCACGGCGGCGGAAAGTCGTTGAAGCGTTCGCATGCACCGGCGAATGCGGAGCGCAAACGCCTCTTTCGCGAGACAGCTCGAGATATCCTTTTGACCGCCAAAGTGAAACGGCAATTCAGGGAAGCGGTCGATAATGCCGGTGCGATTGCCCGCGCCATGGAACAGGCCTATCGATTGGGCTTCGACGATGCACTGAAGCGAGTGACCGGGTCTCCGCCTCCAATGGCCGATTTGAGTGCTGGCGTGCCGATCGACCCTCCGGATGACGCGATGGAATGGACGCGGATTCCGCCGCGGACGCGCAGCACCTTTCGGAGTATTTGTCTCGCGGCTCTGGGGCGGGATCAGCGAACGGCAACGCCGAGCTATCTGCAATTGATCTTGAAGCCGGGCGGCACCGTTGCTTGGCAGTTGGTGGTTCCTGACTGTCAAACGTACGACAAAACGGTCGGGGATGGCACGATCGTGACGTTGGTGCGGCTCGGCTTGCTACAGCATGCGCCGACGGAGGAGCCGCAGGTGACGCTCACGGACTACGGCATTCGCACGTGGAATCGGTTCCTCGAGCGCGGTGGCCAGTGGTCGGAAGATCTGGTCGAGAAGCTGTAAGGCCTGACACTCTGGGGCCGGCACGCAACCGTTATACTGAGCCGATGGACACATCTATCAAAGCCGCTTTATCCGATACCGAGATCGAGCAACTTGCCGACCGGCTCGAGGCCAATACCGATCCCGAGGCGTTGACCCTGGAGGGCGTCGACGGACTCTTCTGCGCACTGATTGCCAGTCCCAGAACCGTGATGCTGAACGAGTACCTCTCGACCATCTTCGGTGCCGAAGAAAACGCCTTCTCGGATATGGAGGACGCCAATGCCACGATGTCGTTGCTCATACGGCATTGGAATTCGATTATCGCGGACCTCGAGGGGGAGTCGATGCATTTCCCCTTTGTAGTCGAAGACCCGGCCGGCAATCTCCCAGGCCGTGAATGGGCGCAAGGTTTTCTGGCGGGTACCCGCTTAGCACGAGATGGATGGAAAGAACTCTTCGACAGCGAGCGGGAAAGGGATCTCTTTGTGATTCCGCTGATGGCCGGGGAAGTGGATCCGAATTGGCCTAAGGAGCCGGTGACGCCACAGCTCGAAGAGGAGATGCTCCGCTCAATGTCCACGGGATTCCTGCGCAGTTACCAGCATTTTGCGGCGGCACGCCGTCAAGGGGCCATAGCCGCCTATGATCGCGCGGCACCCCCGCCGACTCATTTCTCGTCGGATTCCTATGTTCGGCCCGAACCGAAGGTCGGGCGCAATGATCCCTGCCCTTGCCGGAGTGGGAAGAAATTCAAAAAGTGCTGTGGAGCCGCCAGCGACGTGCCGCTGCACTGACGAAGAGATGGCATCTCTGGGAAGAGTCCCGCGGTTGCAGGCGATCGCGGGCGGGGCAGTGACACCGGTCTTAAGTTGACGCGCCGAGTCTGGCCTCTCCGCATTCACCGTACTGAGAGCTCCCGCAAACGTTCCTGCAACTTCGACCAACGTCGTTCGACCTGCTGTCCCTTGACGGCGATGGCGAGCGCGCGTTTCTGACCCACCAATACCACCAGTCGTTTACCGCGCGTGATGCCGGTGTAGACGAGGTTTCGCTTGAGCATCATGTAATGCTGCGTCGACAGGGGGATCACGACAGCCGGATACTCTGATCCCTGCGACTTGTGGATCGATGTCGCGTAGCACAGCACGATCTCGTCGAGTTCACCGAACGCGTACTTCACGGTGCGCCCCTCGAAACTCACCGCCAATTCTTGGTTCTCCTCGTCAATGTTCGTGACATAGCCGATATCTCCGTTGTAGACGTCGCGGTCGTAGTTGTTCACAGTCTGCATCACCTTATCCCCGGTGCTGAAGCGATAGCCGAATCGCTCGACACTGTTTTGGGTTGGCGGATTGAGCGCATCTTGGAGCATCTGGTTGAGTCCGCGGGCACCGGTGATGCCGCGGTTCATCGGACACAACACCTGAATGTCGCGCACCGGGTCGAGTCCGAACTTCCGCGGCAGTCGGGTCTTGACCAAGTCCACGATGGTTTGTGCGATGGTTTCGGGTTCTTCGGCGGCAACCATGTAAAAATCCGACTCTTCGCCTTTGCCGGGCAGCGTCGGGAAGACTCCCTGATTGATTTGGTGCGCGCTGCGCACGATGCGCGAATTTGCGGCCTGACGAAAGACTTCGGTCAAGTGAACCACCGGCACCGCGCCCGAGGCGATCAGATCGCTCAAGAATTGCCCCGGTCCCACGGACGGCAATTGATCCACGTCGCCGACGAAGATGACCGCGCTGGCCGTATGCACCGCCTGCAGAAGCTGGTTGGCGAGTGGCACGTCGATCATCGAACACTCATCGGCAACGAGCAGATCGCATTCCAGGGGCGAGAACTCGTTGCGCTTGAACTGGCCGTTTTTGGGGCTGATTTCGAGCAGCCGGTGGATTGTCTTGGCCTCGCACCCAGTCGATTCAGACAGCCGCTTGGCGGCGCGTCCCGTGGGTGCGCATAGGAGCGTGCGCACGCGTTTCGCTTGCAGTATGGTGAGTATCGAATTGACCAGCGTGGTTTTTCCGACGCCCGGACCGCCGGTGATGACGAGTAGCTTGGTGCTGAGTGCCAAGCGAATCGCCTGCTGCTGGCTACCCGCGAGGAGGATCGACAGCTTCTGCTCGACCCAGGGGATGGCTTTGTCCGCGTCGAAGGCACTCCAGGGCGGTGTGCCGCCTTGTAGACGCTCGATGTGTGCGGCGATTGATTGTTCGGCGCTGTAGAGGCTCCCCAGGAAGACACTTGGGATTCCATCGACGGTGTCGGCGAGCAGGATCTCATCGGTGAGTTCCGCGTCGATGGCAGCCTCGATGATGGGGGTCGGTATCTCGAGCAGTTTGGTCGCGAGTTCGATCAACTGCTCACGAGGCAAGCCGCAATGCCCCTCCCCAGAGGCCTCCGCCAGGGCATAGGAGATACCGGCGCGCGCGCGTAGCGGCGAATCCCGGGCAATGCCCACTTTCTGAGCGATGGTGTCCGCCGATAGGAACCCGATTCCTCGAATATCGCGCGCCAATTGGTAGGGGTTCTTGGCTACGACTGCAACGGCGTCGGTGCCATAGGTCTTGAAAATACGCACCGCACGGGAAGTGGATACACCATGTCCGTGCAAGAACACCATGATCTCGCGGATCACCTTCTGGTCGGCCCATCCGGCGGTAATCTTGCGGGCGCGGACCGCACCGATCCCATCAACCTCGCGCAGCCGCGCGGGGGTGCGCTCAATGGTGTCGAACACCGCGGCGCCGAAGGCCGTGACCAGGCGGGCGGCGTAGACGGGGCCAATGCCTTTGACCATGCCGGAGCCTAAGTAGCGTTCGATGCCTATGAGGGTAGTCGGCGGCGAGATCGTCACGAAGACCGCCTTGAATTGACGGCCGTGCTCGCGGTCCGTGATCCAGGTGCCGGAGGCCGAGGCGTACTCGCCGGGGGTAACGGACGGTACAAAACCCACCAGGGTCACGAGTTCACGCTCGCCCTTGACGTGCAATCGCAGGACGCAAAAACCGCTATCGGCGTTGTGAAACGTCACGCGCTCAACGAGACCATCCAGGCGCTCGAATTCCTGGGAAGCTGGTTGTTGAGGTCTTCGAGTGATCGTCATGCGTTTGGAGATTGGGTGGCCGCGCCGGTGCGCGATGTGGAATGTTAATGCGAAATGCGTACTCCCCGCCAAGGCGGTCGATCTCGGTATAATTGATCCTTTTGTAGGCGAGGATAATGATGGCGATAGCAAAGCGAAAACAGCGCGCACCCCGCGCTTGGTCCAGGGAAGATGTCAAGAATTTGCGGAGCTTTGCAAAAGACCGGCTTTCAGGAACTCAGGCGGCAAAGAAACTTCGACGCACGCGGGGCGCCGTTGCTCAGAAAGCGATGGCACTCGGGATCCGGTTCCGATCCATCAACCGCAAGCGCCGAAGGGCGGTCTGATTTAGCCAGGTCGATTGCCGCAATGGTTCACTTTCGGGGTAGTGAAGCGAGTAAAAGCCTCTTAAAACCGATTTACGGTCGTCGAAGCCGTCGCCGGGTCGATTCTTGGCTTCCGGTGGGACTCGTGTCAGCGCTGCGCTTAGGTCTCGACCGGGGCACGGGAGAGCTAACATGCTTAGCCCGAGCGACTTTGATCTGCCGCTCAAATTGTTCGATCAATTTGACCGGTGCAAAGAAAGTGGCTTGCACCCAATCGTCCGGCGGTCGTATTTCTTCCCACGCAGCCGTCACCTGCCGCTCGATTGAGTACACGCGTTGCAGATTGACCCCGTACGCCGCCGCGAGCTCGCGCACGGTTTCGCCGTCAAGCAGTCGACGCTTCGCAATCTCGAGGGTTTGGCCTTTGAATTGGCGTGTGCGTTCGAGTAATGCGAACGCAGCTTCATCTAATCTCACCGCATCACTCGCTGCACGCCCTGCATGATGAAACGAAAGACCACGTAGATCAGGATGAATACGACACTCGCACCCAGTACGTGCCAGCGCTGCGCGAAAGGTTCCTTCAAGACAAAACCGAAGATGACGGCCACCCAGAAACAGCCGAGTGCCAGGGTGCCCAGTACCACGGCCAACAACGGCTCGGCGGCGGCCAGGAGAATATACACACCGTAAGCGAGGCCTCGCAGGAGGACGATCGCGGCAGCCAGGACGGTCGCGCCGATGACTCGGGTAGAACGATCGGCCGACAGGCGCTCGGTTGTGGGGTAGGTATTCATAGACGGGTCCAACTTACCAGCGTGATTTTAGCAAATTCGACGTTTTTCTGGGAGCCGTCGCCAAAGCGGATTGTCGCTTGAGTGGCCGATTTTCCGAATCCCAGCTGCAGGGTTCCTGGCTGCCCACCGACGGTAACGGCGAGGGCGTTGTAGTTCTTTGAGCCTTTGCTGCGAGCGGCTACGGATTTGGTTTTGGGCGCTGGTCGTGGGTCGGTGGCCGAGGGCTTCGCTAGCGCGCTGGTAATCTCGGCGCGTGAGACAGGTTCTGTGCCCGCCAGCCATTCCGTCACCTGTTCCGGGTTGTCCTGATACTTGCGCCCCAGTACGTAGGCAGTGCGGGTGTCGATACGATCATCTTTCAGCGCTTGGATGACCACGGGCGGGGCGGTGGTCAAAAGCGCAATTTCGGTAATGTAGGATTGGGCTTTCCCGAGTCGTTTGGCGATAGTGGTGCGGCTGTCGCCGGCGGCCAGGCGTGCCTCGACAAAACGCGCCAGATCGAGCGGATGAATGTCTTCACGCTGAATGTTCTCAACTGCCTGGACGTACGGATCGAACTGATCCCATACGAAGGCCTTAATTGTTTTGTGCCCGAGCATGCGAACCGCACGCAGGCGTCGTTCCCCGCAATTGACCAGGTAGAAGCCCTTCTTGTGGGGGTTATTGCGTACCGAGATGGGTTCGATCAATCCATCTTCCGCGATGGTTGCGGCGAGTTCCTCGAGCTTGACCGGATCGAGACTGCGCTCGGTGCGAATATTGTTCGGGTCGTAGTCGATCTTGTTGACCGGTAGTTCCAGTGGCTGCCCGGTCGCGTCCTGTTTAAGCGCGGTGACGTCAAACTCGCCGAGCACGTCGAAATTTGTCATGTGGCTGCCGGCGCGGTGCCTTCGGGCACCGGGTGCATGGCCTTCATGACGGCATCAAAGGCCGCCAATACCTCGGCACTGGCGTCGCGCCCGGCCTGGGTAGGTAGATTCCAAACGCCGCAGCCGTCTTCGAGGGCGCGGGGGATGGCCGTGCGGGTGGATATTTTCACCGGGAGTACAAATTGGGGGTAATTCTCGAACAGGTTTTTCAGTGCAGCCTTCTGACGCACCGAGTTGTGCATGAATCGATTGGCGAGAATGCCGACAAATTTCAGTTTTGGATTCCATCGCTGACGTACGCCAAAAACCGTCTGCAGCATGTCCTTCACGGCGCTGGTCGAGTATTCCTCCAGCTCGACAGGCATGGTGACGTAATCGGCGCTCGCGAGAGCCGCGACCATGCGAATGCCTAGGGTAGGGGGTGGATCGAGCAGGCAATAATCGAACTCGTCGTCAAATGCGTCGAGGTGGGCGGCAAAAATCTGTACGCGTCGGCTGGCCTCTTGTTCCGTCGCCCGCTCAAGATTGGCCAGCTGCGGAGTGCCATGAATCAGGGAAATGCCTTTCCGCACCGCCGGTAGATGCACCGGTTCATCGTCGAATAGGGCAGTCGTCGGGATGTCGAGTCCAAAGGGACGCAAGGTATGTGACATATTCCGCTGACTGTCCAAATCAATTGCAAGCACGCGCGCAGCATGCTTATCGGCCAGGTAATAGGCGAACAAGCTCGTGGCGGTACTCTTGCCGACCCCTCCTTTTTGATTGGCAAACGTCAAAATGCGCATTGGATCACGGTAATTTTCCGGTTGAAATGGCAGGCCAATTCGCGTAATGATTACGTCAAGTTCGCAGCTGGGTTTACGTGCAACAAGTAATTGGGAAGGGTTGACCTGAACCTACGCTATATAAAACTATATAAAAATACTAGACCGATATTGTTGACTTGGCAAGGCGTCAGTGCTATCCGTGATCTGCAAGAAGGGCCGAATTTTGGTCACGAGCTGCAAATTACGCACTGCGCGCTATAAGCGACGGCCTTTTGGCCGGTCGAGGTCAGGGATGGGTTTTGTTTACTGACCGAGGCTGGAATCGAGACCAAGGATGGGCAATGGAACGATGCAAAGCGGGTGGGCGCACGTGACAGCCCTGAGTGTCGGCGACCGCCACGCTACAGTTCTAACTGTAGGACGTCTGAGCTCAGAAGGATGGCGGCGATGCGCAATGTAGAGAGATTGGAATTGAGCGCGCGGGACTCAGGCCCTACAGCCGCTCGCTTGACGGACACCGTTGACCTTCTGATGATCGATCCTGTCGGCGCGCGGTCGCGAGCCCTCCTCGGGCATCTGAACTTGCTGATCGATTTCCGCGCCGCCCTCAAGTGCAACGGACGCGACTCCCTGGAGGCTTTCAATCGCACCCGATTCGACGCCGTCGTCTGCCGTCCCGATTTGGGTGACGTCGACTGTTGGCGTTTTATCCGCATGATCCGATCTGGCCGGTTTGGCTTCGGCGCGACTCCGATCGTCGTTCTGTGTGATTCGATGGAGCGCGAAGAACTCGCCCCCATGATTGATGACGATACGGTGCTTCTGTTGGAAGAGGATCTTGCGGCGTTGGCTCGGATATTCCGAGCGACGGAAGAGGGAGCGTCGAAACTCACGGTTCTCGTCGTAGAGGACGAGGAGCGCACCGCTCAGTCAGTAAAATTGGCATTACAAAAATACTATCGCGTCGATCTTGCGCATGACGGTCGATCGGCGCTGGAACTCTGGCGTGCCAAGAGACATTCCATCGTGCTGTTGGATCTGATGCTTCCAGAGATCTCCGGCGCAGAGGTCTTGGATGCGATTACGGCAGAAAACCCCCACCAAGTTGTCATCGTGCTCACGGCACATGATGCCCCTGAAAAGCATCGCGAATTGGTCATGGCCGGCGCTACAGACTTTATTTCGAAACCGGTGTCCATGCTCTCTTTGCCAGAGCTGTGTGCTCGCGCATTGCGTGAACAGGCTTGTTTGAGGAATTTGGAGCGTGCTCGAACCGACAATACACAAGCACAAGAGGTCGCTGCGCGCGTCAGGGCGGTCAACTATCACTTTTCGAGGGGCGAAGCGGGGCGCGCGCACGCGCACCTCAGTCGAGTGTTATTTGACACGCGAACCCACCGGCCATCTGACGATCAATGGACGCAGCTGCTTGGAGAGTTCGAGAAGAGTTGATGACGCGAACACCGTCATCGCTGCGATCGCGGGCAGTGTTGGTTGTAGCGACGAGTATTCCCATTCTCTGGCTACGGTCGACGTGCGTGCTCGCTCAAACCGAAGATGTGGACAGTGCTTTCGGCGGCGCAGCCAGCATTTCTCTTGCCACGGGTTACACGAAACCCCTCTTTGATGCCCCGGTCAGTGCGACCGTCGTACAGCGACGGGACATTGAGGACTCCGGCGCTCGCAATTTGGGTGAGCTGCTGCAAACGGTGACCTCCTACTATGTCGTGTCGCCGGACGGCGGCCGATCGACGAGCCTTGCCGTCCGAGGTTTGGAGAGTCGTGTTTTGATCCTGGTGGACAATGTTCCGCTGTATGCAGGCCTGTACAACGGCACCATCGGGTATCAAGACATTCCGTTGGACAACGTCGAACGGGTGGAAATCACGCGCGGGCCCGGTAGTGCTCTTTATGGCGCAGATGCCGTTGCGGGGGTCGTTAATATCATTACTCGCACTTCGATGGCCGACACTCCCCGGGAGATTGGAGTGCGCGGCGGTACCCTGCAAACGGCAGGGGGCTACGGGATCTATGGAGCCGATGTCGGCGGACTCCATTTGGCGCTATACGGCGGATACAACCAAAGCGCACAGACTGACCAGTCTCTGCAGGCGGACGCACAGACGGGGTATGACAAGCTATTTCACACGCATGCATCGCTAGCTCCGGGTCCGATCAATGACGGTGCCAAATCAGTAGATTCGCGCGTGGAGGTGTCCGGGGAATATTGGCGTGCACGCGCTACTTGGCACAACGATTATGATTTGGGTGACGGAAGCGGAACCGCCGGCGCATTGGACCCAAACGGCCGCCTCAACAATCAAGTAGGAAATCTCGAATTGGTTTACAAACGACAAGTCTCCTCGGCCTGGGACGTCAGTGGCTATTTGGTCTATACCGATGTGGAGCAGGCGCAAAATCTCACCCTGTATCCTCCCGGTGCGTTTGGCGACCGCTTTCCCTCGGGCGTCCGCGAAATTGGAGCTGCGGATGACCAGCGCATGCGAGGGGAGGGCACGGGAATTTATGCCTCGGGTGATAACCGCCTTCTCGTATCGGCAGGTGGCTTCACGGACGATGCTAGGACCACCACCGACATCCGTAATTACATTGTGATCGACGGGGTGGTGATACCCACAGGCCATTTTGCGCCGGGCGCGGGCGTCGGCTCTCCGTTGTTGATTGGCGATCGAAACGACAACGTCGTTTACACCGTCGTCCAAGACGAGTGGGCGTTTGCTCGCGATTTCTCGTTGACTGCGGGAACGCGTATGGACTACTACAACCACTATCACGCCCAATGGTCGCCCCGCGTATCCCTGGTGTGGTCGCCCAATACGCGAGCGACGTGGAAGTTGTTGTACAACGAGGCATTTCGGCCGCCCAGTATTATCGAGACGCAATCGGACGGTACGTTTGCTCCGCTCGGGAATCCAGACCTAGCGCCCTCGAAGACGCGCATGGCGGAACTCGATTTCGGCTATCGGTTCGACGCGGTCGAGGTCACGGCAAGTGGATTTGCCTATCAAACAAATAATCTGGGTGTCACGATAATCGATAAGGCAGCACCCATTGGCCTCGCTTATGTGAATGGTGCATTCGATCGCGCATCCGGCTTTGACGGTGAAGCGAAATGGCATGTACTCAAGACGTTAACCATTGATCTTAACGGGATGTATCAGAGCCATAACAGAACCTCGGATACGTACTACATCGCTGAGTCACCTCCCGGGAAGTTAGTGAATCTGACGATCGACTGGGCGTTTGTCTCGAATTGGAATCTCTACGTGAGCGGTAGCGGTGTCTTCGATCAAGGACGCGCGAGCACAGATTTACGTCCGGATCCGCCCAATTATGGTCTATTAAATTTCAGTCTGCGCACCACGGCCCTACCCTCCGGAATCGTTGCCACCCTACGGGCGACCAACGCACTGAACAAATACTATGTACAACCGTCCCAATCGGCGTCAGCGCTGCCCTATGACGTACCGCAGCCGGGGCGCGTCATCGCGCTTCAGGTGACGAAATCCTTGCAGTAGCGCGTGCCGGGAGGTGGGCCGCGTTCCTATGGCCGGCGCGCGACTTGGGATTGGCAATCCACCACACCATCACCAACTCCGGCATCATCGCAGCGGCGGTCAAGGTCATATCCGACGCGGTATGGTAGTGGCGATACAGTATGAGGCTGGCGTAGGACAGCCCAATCGCCACCGATGCCCAGCGCCATCGAGACCCCAGCTGCCAGAGGCAACTCAATATCGCGACGTGGACGGCCGTATGGGTACTGAACGTGATCGACCACGCGTGTTCCCACCATTGATAGTGGCGCTCGAAATACATCCACACGTAGGCCATACCGACACCCACGAAAGTCGCGGCGTAGTATCGACCCAAGTGGAGCCCGCCGCGGTAGTTTTTCAGTGTAGGCAACACCAACGCCAAAATCCCCAACATGGGATTGATGGTGTGTGAAAAGAGGTCAAGTTCACCGTTTACCGTCACAGCGTCGCCTCCTCAGGGGCTTTTATAGGAAGTGTGACCCAGACTTTCGTCCCATGGCCTTCATCGCTCCGTGCGCCGTAGCGACCGCCTAGCATGGTGGCGTATTGGCGAACGATTGCCAAGCCTAGACCAAACCCCTCCGGGTAGCTCCCATCACGATGTTGCACCTGACGAAAGTCGGACCAAATAAAGGGTAGTTGTTGTGCGGGAATCCCAACGCCGGTGTCTGAGACGCCGATGTAGAGTTCCTCGCCGTGGACCCGCAGCTCGAGTTCGATGGTGCCTGCGCTGGTAAACTTGCAGGCATTCTCAATCAGATTGGTGATGATCTGCAAGACCTTCTCGGCGTCCGTCCATACCCCGCCCGAATCTCCCTGCATGATGAGCGTGTTGTGCTGAACCTGAGCCAACGATTCTGCTTTATCCAACACACGGTTGCGCAACGCATCGAGGGCCACCCGTGTAATGTGTGTTTGGTCCCGGGAGACCTCGCCGCGGGTGAGCACAAGGACTTGTGTTACACGGTGGGCCAGTTCCTCGCTCTCTTGCATGATGATTTGGAGTCGATCGCGTGCCTTATTGACATCACCGGAGAACTCCAGCTCGTTGATGACCTCAGAGGCCTGCGCCTGTATCACGTGAAGGGGGGTGCGCATGTCGTGGGAGATCTGCGCCATAAAAGTCGTTTTGTACTTTTCAGCGTCTTGAGCCGCCAGAGTCGCCTCTCTGAGCTCGAGGGTACGCTGCTCCACGGTGAGTTCGAGCGTCCTTGCTTGTTCTTCCTGGGCGTCGATCAGCGTATTGTAGGCATTGGAAATGGTGCGAACTTCGTCGGGTCCGTACTCTGAGGCTCGCACGGTTCGTTCACCGCCGGCAAAGCGGCGCATCACGGAGGCAATGTGGCGTAGGGGAGTGCTGATGGTGGCCGAGAGTTTCCACAGCCCGACGACCGCGATCCCGAGAAGAAAAATGCCCGCGGTGAGGATGGCTTGGACCAAGTGATGTAGCACGGTGGCAACGGGCGCCGCGGAGACGACGACGTACAGATAGCCAATGATGCAATTGGCGCTGTGGCAGGCCGAGGAGTTCGGCCGCTCGAATACCGGAGCGGAGATGCACCACATGTGTTCACTGCGTCGCGACATCGTCTGCAGAGGTGCTTTGTCGCGGGGAAGCGATAAACCGCAGGAGGCGAGCAGTCCCGGATGGTCTTCGAGGGTAGCCAGGGAGTGCCCGCGGTCATTCTTCAGCTCGACAGCGAGAATGCCATTGCCACGCGTTTCCGCCACGAGCGTCTGAGCAATGTCGGGGTTGTCCGTGCCTACAATGACGGCAAACCCCGCGCGCGCAGCCACACTTTCGATCCGCGCGTTCGCGTCGCGTTCACCAAGGTCGTACATTCGATCTTCGGCGAAGTACAGCGTCATCCAAATCAGGGCGACAACCAGCGGCAACATGATGGCCGCGATGACGGTTAAGATTTGCGCACGAATCGTTCTGGGGAGATAGCGCACTAGTCTTCCCCCAGAGTCAAATCAAACCCTTTGAGTCGTCCCGTGTCGACCACAGTGGCCAAATGGCGTGCGGTGCGTAAGTTGATGGCGCGCAGCGGCGCCTGGTCGAGGATGAGAGGGGGCGCTCGATCTCGAATGTCGGCAGCAATCGTGCCCAATCGCGAACCCAAGGTTGCGGGATTCATGTACAGCGCGAAGAGTGAGCCTTCACTGACATGCGCGAGTACATTCGAAAACACGACGAAGTTGTTTGCCCAGGCGTCCTCAATAAGCCGGGGCAGTGTATCGGGAGTGACATACTGACCTTGCTCGAGAATCCACAAAGCGTCGGTCTGCGGGTTGCCGTAGCGAAGAATATTCAGATAGTGGGAAGCGGCCTGCGAAATCGAGTCCGCTTCATAGACAGCTAGCTGAAGCGAATGCGAGCGGGCGGCTCGTTCCATGTGGGGCCGCAGCCACCCGAAACGTTGCGGAGAAAGCACCACCGAGATGCGACGGATACCGGGCGCGACCTCGCGCAGGGTGTCCATTACTCTATCGGGGCTCACTACGAGAGAAATGCCGCCGATTCCAGGCGTCGGCACCGCGATTTCAGTGGCGCCCGTGATCCAAGGGAGTTGCGGGTGTAGCTGTTGGGTCAGAGACGTGGCTATGCGCCCGAGCGTAATTAATACGTCGGCAGTGCTGCCAGTAAGTATGTCGGCGACGGTTGTCGTCGTCGACGCGGGGCTCAGGGCATGTTCGAGCAATGTTCCGTGATTCTTGGCAATCGAGGCGGCAATGCCTTCGCGAATGAGGCGAAAGACTCCGCGTTCCGGCTCCGGGATATCCGGATACAACAGCGCATAGCGTCGGGGCGTGTCAGCCCACGTGCGAGTCGACAGCGCTGCTGCCATCGAAAAAAGAAGTTGCCGGCGATTCACCCAGCTAACTCTAGGGGAGGGGAGCGGCTATTGCCGGCTAATCGAATCGCGGCGCCTTGGATTTTTTGATTTCGCGCACCCGTTCTATGATCTCCTCGAGGGGTGCGCTGGCGTAGGTGGCCGTTTGAGACCAATAACTGGGGTCGTGTTCGCCCTTCTTCCAAGCCTCGATTGCGCCAAGTGTCGTGACGCACAGTGCAATCTGGACCGCGGGCTTCCAACTTGTTTTGTCCTTCTTGATTCTCGCAATATTCCATAGGACGCCCTCGACTGGATCGAAGCGTTGTTTGCCCTTCGGAGAATGGGTATCCGGTAGCGTGACTTTTTTGAGCGTAGCGAGTCGACGGAAAAATTGAATGGTGCTGGAATTCAGCGCCAGGGACAAGAGCGCGGCGCTCACGACTCCGGTATGAAATTGGTCCGGTTGAGGATCCACGGAGTCGAGCATCCGAAGCTCCGACGAGAAATACGCGACCGCCTCATACAGATCAATTTCCTCCTTACCGCCGGCTTGTCCTCTTCTTGCGATGCTGAGCGCATCAACGATGGTGCCTGCGCGGAGCCGCTTGGACTTGAGATCCAGGCCCTGTTCACGAAAAGCACCCGTCACCTGGTCGTAGAGCGTTTCCGACGCGCTTTGCGTATCGAAGACACCGTAGACGTCATTGAGATCTGCAATGGTTTTGCATCGATAAACAGTAACAAAGACGCTTGGAGGCACGGGGAGCCCTTTCGTCTGCCACAGGTAGGCCCGGGTGTGACCATCGACTTTGTAGACTGTTCCGCCATATTCCGCGGCGATCACCCAGCGTAAGGATTCAGCAACCACCCCGCGTGCCTTGCGTGCAAGTTTCCAGTGCGACTTTCGGGAATGTCGTTCGGTATCGCGCTGTCGCGGATGATCGGCGAGCGCGATCCACTCTGAGACCGGCATCTCCACGCTGTAGCTCACTCCGCTGTCCTGTAAGAGTCCCCCTTGAACGCTGCCGGGGCGCCTAGTCTCGTCTTTCCGTCGTGCCATTTCTTAAGCTGTTTCCCTTCCCGGCGCCCCCCACCGTTGCGATCCGCAGGGGACTTCTTTGGTGCGGCCCTTTTCTGGACAAGTCTTTAGTTTTCAAACAGTTGTAGTCTATTTCGCGCAGCCATCTTGGCGCCTCGACCGGCCCGTCGTCAAACCGTCGTCTGTCTACCAAGCTTGACAACTCCGGGAAAGGCAACGACTATGCGTTCGCAGGGTCAAAATAAGTCAAGTCAGCACGTCTCAATTCGCCACAATTGCTTGTTATATCGGCATTTGCACACCGATGGTCGGAGATTGGCGAGTTAGAGCGAGGAAGGGCAACGACTAGTGAAGCGAACCACTACATTCTTTCCCGAGCGGCGGCGAGAGAGACGTCATGGATAATTCGGAAATTGCCCGTGTGCGCGCAATCCCGCTGACGACCGTCTTGGAGGCGTTAGGCGCAGAGCGTGATCCCAAGGATCCGACCCGAAACTGGCGCGCGGGCGCCAGTCGGATCACGGTGACCGATTCGCAATTCTACGATCACAACCAGGCGGGAGCATTGCACCGCATTCAAGGTCGGGCCGGCGGTGGTGGGGCGATTGACCTGGTGCAGTATTTGAAGGATGTCGATTTTCGCGACGCAATTCGCGAGTTGGGCGCCATCCAGAGCAACGGGCGTTCGCCGAGCGCGGCCGCGGCGCCGCCGTCGGCGCAAACACCCGCTGATGCGCGCCCACTACCGGAGCCTGCCCCCGATCGTCTGTCTCGGGCGCGGTGGTATTTGACGGAGGTGCGCGCGATTCCAACCGCCATCGTGGACGATGCATTGAAGGCCGGGGCCGTATTTGCGGACACGAAGGGCAACGTCGTGTTCCGTTTGCGCAATGAAGCCGGACAAGAAATCGGGTATGAGGTTCGCGGGACCTACGACAAGCCCTACCACTCCGTACATGGTGAGAAGGGGATGTTCATTCACAAGGTGGACAACCAACGGATTGCGAGCTTTGTTGAAAGTGGCATTGAAGCGCTCAGTTATCAAGCGCACGGTGGTGTCGGTCTCATCATCTCGACCACTGGGAGTGCGGTTGAAATGCCCAGTCGGATGGCGGTGGCATTGAAGGTCAGAGGCTACGACGTAGTGACCGCATTCAACGCCGACAAGGCGGGCGACCGGATGGCAGAGCGTCTGAGCGAGCAGGTGGGTAGCGCGCTCCGGCGTGATCGTCCGCCGACCCGGTATGGCAAAGACTGGAATGAGGCTCTGCAAAGTGCCGACAGCAGGACGGCTGAGGTAAACGTGCCCCAGGAAGCCATGCTTCCCAGTGCCCGTACGCCCCTTGATCCAATCATTGAGGACCCCACCGCGCTCTCACGCTAGCCACCATGCGCACCACACTCGAATTAAGGTCTCTGGTGTTTGTCGGGCTACTCGCCAGCGTGGTGTGCGCCGGCATCGCCGAGCCCACCCTAGCCGCGGACCCTCCCGTCTCCCAAGTCCCGCGACTCGAACAACAACTGCAATATGAGTATGAACAGTCGGGTCTCGCGGTGGCCGATCGTCTTCATTACGAGGCAACGGGCAATTCCGAAGGCGCCAACGATGCCGCGCAACGAGCGGCAACGCACCGCGACCGCTACCGCGCGCTTCGGCGTGAGCTTGCCGCACTCACCGCTACCGCTGCTTCTCCCGCAGTAGCCCGTAATCCCTTTGCCCCCGATGACGCGTTTTCTGAGCACAGCACCAGCCGGCCAGGGGAGCGTGATGTGGCACGGCTCGATTCCGAGCAGCGAACCATCCATCAACAGAAGGCCCGGGACGCTGCTTGGGACATGTATCGGCCTCATGCCGAACGCATGCCGGTCGCCGACCGATCGCCTCAGGAATCCAATGGCGCTTCGAGCGCGAGTGCAACACCGGGCCTCGCCGCGCTGGACGATCGCCCGGAGTGGGGTATGTACGGCAGAGCGGTGAGCCCCGTGTCCTCGGCTGCTCCGGAAACAAATGATCGCGCTCATTTGGTAGCGCGCAGCCAAGAGGAAACAGAGAGTCGTGAGGCACCGAGCAAGCCATTTTTTGTCTATCGAAATCCATCAAGTTCGGAACATCCCTAGGGAGCGCGCAGGAACCTGCAGCACAGAATGGCCGCTACACAGTGGAGTCAATACGGGGAAGCCGCCATGAAGAGAGCGAGGACGGCGGTCGCAAGACGCAAAGCCGACAAGGTGAGTGGGAAAACACTCGAAGGGTTTGGAGTCATGCGATTGCTGGAATATTTTAATGATCGTGTGGTGACCGAATTGAGAATTGTCGAGGTGGCTGCCGGGAGTTTTCGCATTGAAGTGTTATTGACCTGGAAGTCCGCGGTGAGTGTGCTGATAACGGCTCGCGGCGAGGAAAGGCGGTTTCGCAGTGTCGATACGGTAGTACGGTTTTTGCAGTCGATTGGTGTGGGTCCAACAGTGATACGTCTGGTGCTAGGCAAAGGAGGCAGGTGATGAAGAATCAGAGAAGTTTGGTGCAAAAGGGCGATCCGTCACTTCGTACATGGTTGTGGCTGATGGGACTGTGCGCGGCAGTTCTTGCGGTGCCCGATCTTGCATTGGCCGCCAGTCCGTTTACTACGGGCGCGACTGCGACCAGTACAAGTCTCTTGGCAATCTTAACGCCGATCGCAGTCATCGCCGTGATGGCACTCGGGGTCGCCGCGTGGGCTAATAAGATTTCCTGGGGATGGGCCGTGTCGGCGATGATCGGTATCGCCTTGGTCTTCGGCGGTCAGCAGATTGTGACCTGGGTCCGCGGTCTGTTTGGAGTGTAATCGGTGACCGCGTCTGCGCCGGCAATGGGGATCCGCGAGGATCCCCTTTACGCGGGGATCACTCGCCCCGCCATGGCGTTTGGCGTCACGTACTCGGCGTTGCTGATTAATGGCGTGACCACGGTGGAAATGTTTCTGATGACTCGTAATCTGTTGTGGCTTCTCATTTGCGTGCCAATCCACGGCATGTTTTGGTTGGTATGTAAGAACGAGCCGCGCTTTTTCGATTTGCTGTTTTTGTGGGGTCGTACTCGTGGGCCCGGGCTCATGGGGAACGTTCGGTTTTGGAAGTCCAACAGTTATAGCCCGTTGCGATTCGACTTTCCTAACAAGAAGGGACGCCGGCGATGGGTCTGGGGTGAGAATCCAAAGCGCCGGTAATATCCTACTGGTGGGGAATGCTGTTTGCATCAGGGATCGGTCGTCGGCACAGGAGCGGAAGTTTTGACTAAGGACCTACATCTGGAGTGGCTGCTGCTGGGGTTGGCGGCCTTCGTGCTGGCGGGTGCGCTGCTATTCGCGTTGTTGGCGTACTTGGGTACTCGGTGCGCGAATTCTCGCAAGCGGATGCTGCGCGAAAGCGCGATGAATCGTGAGATTTTTGGCGCGACCAACATTCCCTATACCGCGCACGTCCATCCGCATGTGGTGAAAACCAAAGCGGGCGACTATGTGCAAGGCTTTCGCTTGGATGGGGCGAGCTTTCAATGTGCCGAAGATGAAGACATCAATAACTGGCACGAACGGCTCAATATTCTGCTGCGCAATATTGCCAGCGATAAGGTCGCGCTTTGGACGCATATCGTGCGTCGTCGCGAGAATGTGTATCCGGCGGGCGAATGCCCGCCGGGGTTCGGGCGGGGGTTGGAGGAGCACTACAAGGAGCGCGTGACCCACGAGACCTTGATGGTCAACGAGCTGTATCTGTCGGTGGTTTACCGACCGCAGGTCGGTGTGGTGAGTAATGCGGCGGTAAAGCTGTTATCCAAGACGAGCAAAGTCAACGCGACGCAAGAGCTGCAGGACGCATTGGATGCGTGTTCGAAATTGAACGCACAGCTCATGGCCTCTCTGACACGTTACGATCCGGTGGAACTTGGCATTTATGAGCGCAACGGTCAGTTGTTCTCCTCACTGCTCGAATATTTCGGGCTGTTGCTGAATGGCGAGGCGCTGCCAGTGCCCGTGCCGCGTGCGTCGATTGGCGAGGTCTTGCTGACGACGCGGCCGATGTTCGGGGCGGAGGCGATGGAGTATCGAACCGCCACCCATACGCGTGTGGGTGCCTTTTTAGGAATCAAGGAGTATCCCACGCCGACGCATTCAGGAATGTTCAATCTGATGTTAACTGCGCCGTATCCCTTTGTGTTGACCCAGAGTTTTACTTTCCTGCCGAAGTCGACGGCTCAGGGCATGTTGGCCAGTCAGTACGCGCGCATGAAAAACGCGCAGGATCTCGCCATCTCCCAAATGGAGGAGCTGAAGGGGGCGGTCGATCAACTGAGCAGTAATCAGTTTGTCATGGGCGATCATCATTTCACCCTGCATGTGATGGCTGACCCCTATATAGGCACGAAGGAAGCGGAAACCCGCGCTCGTCTTAAGGAGTTGCTCGATAACGTATCACACGCCCGTTCGGTCCTGGCGGAGACCGGAATGGTGGTCGCGCGCGAGGATCTCGCTCTCGAGGCAGGGTATTGGGCGCAGCTTCCCGCCAATTTCTCGTTCCGTCCCCGCAAAGCCCCAGTCACCAGTCGCAATATGGTGGGCATGTCCCCTTTTCATAATTTCCCGAGCGGTCGCGCGACCGGCAACCATTGGGGGCCTGCGCTGACGATGTTGATTACCAATGCCCGCTCTCCCTACTACTTTTCGTTGCACGCGAGCGACCCGCGAGCCGAGGACGGTGGCAGTCGCAAAGATGTTGGTCATACGGCCATCATCGGCCCTACGGGGTCCGGCAAGACGGTATTTATTGGGTTTATCGTTTGCATGCTCGTGAAGGCGCTATGTACCCAAGTGCTATTTGACAAAAATCGCGGCCTGGAAATCTTGGTTCGCGCGCTCGGCGGGCGGTATCTGCCATTGCAGAACGGGCACCCCACGGGAATGAATCCCCTGCAGTTGGAGCCCACTCCAGACAATTGGGTATTTCTGAAACTGTGGCTGCGGCGCCTCGTGGAACGGGTGGACCGGCCTTTTACTGTTCGCGAGGAAGCGGACTTGGATATGGCTTTGCATGGTGTGTACAAATTACCCAAAAACACCCGGCGGCTATCGCGACTCCTGGAGTTTTTGGACAGCACCGACCCGGAGGGCATGTATGCCCGTCTGGCAAAGTGGTGTACGCGAGAGCATGGGGATTACGGATGGGTCTTTGATAATCGCGAGGATACCGTTGTGCCTCTGCTCGATCAAACCTCGCTCATGGGCTTTGATGTAACTGATTTTCTTGACAACGGCGTGATTCGTGGGCCGATGACGATTTATTTGTTCCATATCGTGAAGCGTTTGCTGACGGGTCGCCGATTGGTGGTATGGATGGATGAATTCTCGAAACTGCTCTCGGATCCATCCTTCGAGCAATTCTCGAAAGATGGCTTGCAGACCTGGCGAAAATTAGAGGGTGTCGCCGCGTTTGCGACGCAGAGTCCTAGTTCGGTGTTAGCCAGTCCCATCGCTCGCACGCTGATCGAGCAAACGGCCACGAAGGTCTATTTTCCCAATCCTGACGCGAAACAAGATGAATATGTCGACGGATTCGGGTTATCCCGGGAAGAGTACTTACTGCTCAAGGAAGGGTTGGAGCCCGGTAGTCGTATGTTTCTTATAAAGCAGGGCTTTCATAGCGTTGTATGCGAGCTGAACTTGAAGGGCTTCGAATACGAGTTGAATGTCATTTCCGGCCGTCCTGCCAATGTCAACATCATGCACGACATCATCGCCGATGTCGGGGATGAGCCGTCGGCATGGCTGCCAGTGTTCAGGGCGGCAACGACTAAGGAGGACAGCGCCTCTTCGTTGGCTGTCGATGGTCGTGCACGACGGGCGGCAGTCGCGTGAGTCGCCTCATTCTTTCTATCGGGAGGGTGTCACAGTGAAGAATGGTCGTAGGAAACTTCTCACGTGGTTCGCTGTCGTGGGCTTGAGTGCCGGATTCTCGGCCCCCGCCAACGCTGGCTGGCCGGTGTTCGATGCTGCCAATTTGGCGCAAGCCATCAAAGAGGTCATCTCCTGGGGTCAGCAGCTTGAGGGGATGACGCAGCAATACAACCAGGCGGTGAACACGTATCGATCGCTGACGGGTCCGCGCGGAATGCAAAATCTGCTGCCCATCGCCATGGCCACCCGAAATTATTTGCCCCCTGACTATCCAACGCTATTGGGCGTCATGAACGGAACCAGTTCGAGTTATCCGTTGCTCTCGGGTCAGGTGCAATCGACCATACGCGCAAACGCGCTCCTGGGACCTGCGCAAATGAGCAGCGTATCGCCAGCGGCTCAGGCCAGTCTCAGCGCCGCGCGAACGAACGCCGCTACCCTGTCCATGCTGTCGCAGCAGACACAGGCCAATGCGAGCAATAATTTCGGCAATGTGCAGCAGCTCATAACCCAACTCGGCTCTACTCAGGACACCAAGGCGAGTGCCGATCTGGCAGGGCGTATACAGTCCGAGCAAGTCGCCACCATGAACAATCAGACCAAGAGTGAGGCGCTATATCAAACCATTGCGGCCCAGGAGCTTGTCCGTCAGGTGCAAGTGCAGGAATCGGTCGTGTTGAGTCTCGGCAGCTTCAATACGCGCTACCACCCGCCACTGACGTGGTAGCCATTAAGGAACCATGGCATGTCACGCCCTAACACGCTGTCCGTACTTGCCTTGAGCGCCTTCACGCTCTACTTGACTGCTTGCACGAAGGTCGAGGACGCCCCTCGTACTGTCGAGTGGTGGAGCGAGCATAGAAAGGAACTCGGAGAAAAGCTCGCTTGGTGTAAAAACAATGCGGTACACATGGCGACTATTGATTGCGCCAATGCGTCGCGCGCGGTGCTGAGTACGGATGATACCGCACACCAATATAAGCCCCCGATGAACTGGGGTTCGCCCACGCCCGGGCCGCCGGCTCCACCCAAGCCATAGATCCGCGAATAGCGAGGTTACCGCAAAGGACGTATGTTTTTCGAAGACTACTTTAACGGCTTGCTGGCTCACCTCACCGGTTACGTGTCCACGATGACCGGGACGGTCGCGACCGCCCTTACGCCGGTCATCATTTCGTTTGCCACGATGTATGTCATGTTTTGGGGCTGGTTGCATTTGTCGGGGAAGATTGAGGAGCCGGTATTAGAAGGGGCCAAGCGCATCATCACGCTCGGCGTCATTTTGTCCCTGTGCTTGACGCTGTGGAGCAATCACTCCTCTCTCGTTCTCGCGCTTCTCAATGGGCCGATGGCATTTGCTAGCAGCATTTTGAACGCGCCGACCCCGCTCGGCGCAGTGGACAATATTTGGACGCAAGGAAACAACATCGCCGGTCTGTTTTGGTCAAACGCCAGTCTGTTCAACGGAAATTTTGGCCTTTATTTCGCCGCCCTCGCGACGTGGCTTATTTGCGGAATACTGTGCGCTTATACGGCTTTCATGTTCGCGCTGTCCAGCATCGCCCTGTCTATCTTGCTTGCCGTCGGCCCGCTGTTCTTGATGTTTCTCTTCTTTGATGCGACGAAGCGCTTTTTCGAGTCGTGGATTGCTCAACTGGCCAACTACGCATTGATTGTGATTTTGGCGTCTCTCATTGCCGCGCTGGTCCTTGGACTGGTAAGCAATATGGCGAACAGTACCTACGCCGTGGGCGCGACGCTGAAAGTCACCGACGCGTTGGATTTCTTACTGTCGGTGGTCCTGGCGTTTCTCTTGATGCGCCAAACAATGTCGATTGCCTCGGGACTAGCGAGCGGAGTGGCCCTCGCGACCGGGGGCATTGTGAGTGGTCTGATGCGGCGAGGTCTTAGCGGCGGTGGGGCGTTTAGTCGAGGAATGATGGATGCCGCCATGGGCTTTAAGACCTCGCAGTATCAGGGACTGAGCCGAATAGCGGGTAACACAGTCGCGAGCGGTGTCGGGCAGGGCGCACGAGCTGCGTGGCGCAAGATTACGCCAAACAATTCGATTAAGAGGTGAGATCGACGATGAGCGTGTCTGTGACTTAAGGGGATTGTGTTGGTGGTTTTCTACGAGTTACCGGCTTATGTCCCACGAAATGGGCTATTTCGCGTCACCAATGGAGTGTTTTCGTGATGAAACAGACACTACTGGCTATGTCGATGATCGCATTGTTGGCAGGGTGTGCCAGTCGTCACCTGGCGCCCCGATGCAAGGGTGGCTATACGCCGATCAATCAACGGGTGAGCGGAGGGGTGAATGGCCAACAATCCGGCGGTTGATGCGTATCTCAACGATGCACAGCGTTGGGAGACGGATTTGGTCGCTCGTGCGGAAGCGTCGCGGCGGCGAGCTTATTGGGTGGCGGGCGGGTTTGGCGCACTCGCAGGCATGGCGTTGCTGGCGCTGGTCGCGGTACAGCCCTTAAAGACCGTGGAGCCCTTCGTCATTCGCGTGGACAACAGGACAGGTGTTACCGATGTCGTCCCTGTATACGCCGGCAACGCCGATGTCTCGGAATCGGTCACCCGCTATCTGCTACATACCTACGTCGTGGCGCGCGAACGCTATTTCTACGCAATGGCGGAACAGGACTACAACCTGGTGGGATCGTTCAACTCGCCCCCGTTGAATTCGTTGTGGTACCAGGACTGGAATCGGAGCAATCCGGAAAGCCCGGTCAATAAATACAAGGACGGAACATCGATCCGGTCGGAAGCGCAGAGTATCAGTTTTATAAAACGCGCTGACGGCACGCAGGATTTAGCTCAGGTACGTTTCTTGACCGCAACCAAGACCGGCGGGGCGGGGCAAGAGACTATTCGATATTGGATTGCAACAATCCAATACGCGTACGTGCCGCCGTCGAAGGATGAGCAATTGCGCTCGTTGAACCCGTTAGGTTTCCGGATTTTGGAGTATCGGCGTGAACCGGAGGTGGCCGGTGGTGCGGCGTCGACAATCCCCGCGTCCGGCGCGACAGGAGGTCCGGGGTGAAGTTACCGAAGTGGATGTGGAGCATGGTGTTGGCTGTGGTCGGCGCCCTGGGCTTAGCGGACTCGCGGGCGGAAAAAACGCCCGATCCCGGGTTAGTCGACAATCGAGTGCGAGTGGTTGCTTACGATCCCGAGCAGGTCTATCGGTTGCATGGATACGTTGGCTATCAGATTCACTTTCAGTTCGCGGAAGGGGAGACGTTCGTCAATCTGGCGGCGGGAGACAACAAGGCACTCGATGTGGGCTATGAGTCCAATCACCTGGTATTGAAGCCGTTGGCGGAGCATGTCGCCACGAACATTACGGTGTTGACCAATCGTCGCGTATATCAATTGGACTATAGTGCGTCGGCGAAGCGGCCGGACCGCGCGCACGACGATGTCATTTATTCGTTGCGCTTTATTTATCCGGAAGAGGAAGCCAAAAAGGCGGCGGCTCTGCTTGAGGAAGAGCGCAGCAATCAGCGTTTGGCGAAGGCCGATAGCGGTCCTCAACGCCCGCGTAACTACAACTATTGGGGCTGCGGGTCGACCGCAATTCGTCCCGTAGTGGCCTATGACGATGGCGTGCAGACCACCCTGCAGTTCTCCGCCCATGCGGAATTCCCAACGTTGTACGTTAAAAATGACGATGAGTCCGAGAGCGTCCTTAATTTCACTGTGGATGGACCCAATGTAGTGATTCATCGAGTCTCGCGTCGTTTTGTCCTTCGTCGAGGCAAATTGGTGGCGTGTATCGAGAATCGGGCGTTCGACGGTGGTGGACAGCGTCTTAATTCCGAAACCCTGGTTCCTGGAGTCGAGCGCGTAACAAAGGGGGTAAGTAACCCATGAGCACCGACAATCCTAATGACCCCCAGGTAAACCCGGAGGCCGTGCGCGCGGTGGGTGATGCACCGGTGGCTGGCGAGCGAGATATTCCCTCCGTCAATAAAGAGCGATCATTGCAATCTCGCGCGCAGAACATGATGGCACTGGCCGTCGTGTCGATTTTGGGCGGTGGTTTTCTGTGGATGTACTACGCGGCGTCATTCCACAAGCAAGCGGAAGCTCAACAAAAGGTAGCGGCTGAACATTCTGCTAAAGCGGCGGGGGAGATGAAGCTGCCCCCCCTCGGAGAGGTCGAAGGTCCCCGAGCGGCCACCACCGATAGCTCCACGCCACCAGATAAGGGACCCACGACGTTGGCTGACGTGGTAGGCGCGCCCCCGTTGGACGCACCCGGCGCTGCCCCAAGGGGTGCCGCGGCCGGGCAGCAGGGAGCACCGACTAAGACGCCGGGGCAGTTGGCGCTCGAACGCAAGCTGATGCCTTCCGTATTCGCCCGATCGAGCGAGTCAGCATCGCCCACGGATGCGTCGGCGAGCGTTGCGACCGGCTTCCATGGGGCCACTCCTGCACCCTCGTCCGTTCCCGCCAACACCGGCGGTCAGGTGGATAGCTATTTGAGCCCCAGTGTCACTGCGTCCACGCAGGCGCAAGTGCTGTCGAGCCGCCGATTCGTGATTCCAAAGGGCAACTTCGTCGATTGTACGTTGGAAACGGCGGTGAGTTCTGAGTTGCCGGGTCTGGTGACGTGCATAACCGCGTTCGACATTTATGGCGCCGACGGCAAGGTGGTACTCATCGAGCGCGGAAGCAAATTGACGGGGGAGAGCAAGGGAAGCGTTTCGGAGGGGATGAGCCGCCTGTTCATTCTCTGGGATGAAGCGAGGACGCCCACGGGCGTCGTTGTGCAGCTGGCTTCTCCGGGAACCGATGAATTGGGACGTTCCGGTGTGACAGGGTACGTAGACAATCATTTCTGGGCGCGTTTCGGTGCCGCGATCATGGTGTCGATCGTGGATGGGGTCATCCAAGGATTGGTGGCACACGAGCAGAGTTCCGGGTCTGCAATAGTGGTGAATCCCACTGGCACTCAGCAGGTAACGGAATCCATATTGCGCAATACCATCAACATTCCACCGACGATCAATATCAATCAGGGAACTCGCATTCAGATTATCGTTGCGCGCGACGTTGATTTCCGGTCCGTCTATGAACTCCGAATTGCAGCAACCGCATCACCATAAGGGGGTCGTGGTCCCCCTACACGAGACCGATCGCGGCGCGGCGGTCGATGCGGACGATAACGCGTCGTCGCTGACGCTCAAATTGATGCCGCTGCGGCGTCTTTTGGATAATCCTCGCGTCACGGAAATCTGTATCAACCGTCCAGAAGAGGCCTTCGTGCAGACGTATGACGGATGGCATCGCGAAGAACTGCGGTTTGCGGACTTTGCCTGGTGTCGAGATTTCGCCAAGTTGGTCGGTAGTGCGACCAAGCAACGAATCGATGAGGTCATGCCCATACTGTCGGCGACATTGCCGACCGGCGAGCGTGTGCAGTTTGTTCTGCCGCCGGCGACGCGGGCTAACGAGGTGTCCATCACGATTCGCCGACCGAGTACTCGAGTCCGCACGCTCGACGAGCTCGAGGCGGGTGGCCTTTTTCGGCAATGCGCGGATTCGATCGACGAATTGGATCCTGGCGAACGGGAACTGGTCGCGCTTAAGGAGGCAGAGAACTACGCCGCCTTTATTCGTCGGGCCGTGCAACTTCGCAAGAATATCGTGGTGTCTGGCAGCACCGGCACGGGAAAAACCACGACCAGCAATGCGCTGATTTTGGAAGTCCCGCAGGACGAACGCCTGATTACGATCGAGGATGCCGAGGAACTGGTGATGCAGCGGCATCCGAACAGCGTCCGACTGCTGTATTCCAAAGGCGGCCAGGGGCTTGCTCGGGTAACGCCGAAGATATTGCTGGAGTCGTGCTTGCGCATGCGCCCCGATCGGGTGTTTTTAAGTGAGCTGCGCGGGGACGAGGCCTTTGACTATCTGCGTGTGATTGCGGCACATCCTGGGTCCATTACCAGCGTGCACGGTTCGACGGCCCGACTGGCTCTGGTGCAGATCATGCTACTGGTGAAGCAATCCGACGCCGGGCAATCGCTCAATACGGAGGACGTATGGAGCCTCCTGTATTCCTTGGTCGATGTGGTAATGCAATTTGGCTTCGATGGTAGAAATCGTTTCGTTAAAGAAGTGTGGTACGACCCTCATGCAAAACGCCGCGCCAACCGCTAGTCTCGCCAAAGGTCTTGTCATTGGGCTGTTCGGCCTCGTGGCCGTGGCTTATTTGGGAGGCTATTTCTTTCTTTTATCGCTACGGCTCGCGCACTATCAAGCCGCACCGCCGCCGTACTTCGCGACCCCGCTGACGATTCCGAAATACGCGTACTACTATTGGGAGCGTCGCGACGTGCGTGTGCGGCTCGTGAGTTCCAGCGCGCTCGCGTTGTTGCTGGTCGGTGGTTTTGGCTTGATCGCTTTGCTGCCCAAGAAAAAGCCTTTGCACGGCGATGCAACATTCGCGAGCGGTCGCCAAATTCGAAAAGCGGGGCTTTTTTCGCAAGATGGATTGCTTGTGGGACGGCACGGGAAACGCTACCTGACGTGGCCAGGACAGGGCGGATTGCTGTTGGAGGCCCCGCCCCGATCAGGCAAGGGGGTATCCATTGTGGTACCCAATCTACTCAATTGGCCAGGTTCGGTATTGGTACTGGATATCAAACAGGAGAACTGGCGTTTGACGGCCGGCTATCGGTCCAATTTCACGGACACTCATCTGCTCGATCCGCTTTCGGAGACAGGAACCACTGCCCGCTGGAATCCATTGGACTACGTCTCCAGCAATCCTTTTCTGCGGATCGACGATATTCAGCGTATTGCCTCAATGCTTTGCCAGGAGGTTCCGGGCGCGGATCCGTTTTGGGTGAAGTCGTCGCGCTCCCTTTTTGTCGGCATCGCGCTATATCTGTTCGAGCGCCGGGACTATGAGCGCGCCCAAAACGCCGATCCTGACAACCAGGACAAGATTCCCGAAGTGCCCGTGACCGTTGGTGAAATTCTGCGACAGGCCATGGCCTCGGACGAGGAGGGGTTCAATAAGCACTTAAAACGGATCATTGACGGGTGGGCCGGAATTGATCGTCCCTTGTCGCCGCAATGTGTAGCACTCATTATGGATGTGGTCGACCTTGCGCCGCAGACCGCCTCCAGTGTTCGTAAGACCTTCACCAGTCAATTGGACCTGTGGTTAAACCCTCTCTTGGACATGGCAACGTCGGCGAGCGATTTCGATCTGCGTGAGCTTCGCACCAAGAAGCTGTCCATCTATATTGGGATCAAGCCACGGGACTTTGTCCAGTTGATGACCTTGATGAATTTGTTCTTTCAGCAGGCGCTAGGTGAACAGACGAAAGAATTGCCCGAGGACAATCCCGCGATCAAGTACCGATTGTTACTGGCCTTAGACGAAGTGACATCGATTGGGAAGATTCCGGCCCTGGTAAATTCTATGGGATTCATTCCGGGGTACGATATCGTCCCGTTGCTAGTCGTGCAGACCGCCTCGCAATTCGACGAGGTCTATGGACCGCACGGACGCAAAATCATCCAGAAGGCATTGACGGCCCGCATCGTGTTTGCGCCGAATAACATGGAAGATGCTCGCAACATCTGTGCTGAGCTGGGAGACACCACGGTAAAGGTCCGGTCACGCAATGTGCCCGGGTTCGGCGGGGGGCGAAATCGCAGCCCCAGTACGACGATCAGCGAACAGCGCCGCGCGCTGATGCTTCCCCAAGAATTGAAAGCCATGCAGCGAACCGAGCAGCTCTTTCTCTTGGACTATCTGCAGACGGTAAAGTGTAGGCGCATTGAGTACTACACCGATCCGGTGTTCAAAGCACGGGTTCTGCCGCCGCCGATCGTGCGGTCGCACGATGTCACGCGTTTCACCGGTGTACGAGCGGACGATCGTTTCGCCATGTGGCAGGACAAGATTCTAAAAGCCCGACGCGCCTCCGCACCCGCCGGAACTGTTTCGGTGCCGCGGGCAATGCCGGAGGTTCGGACAGCGCAAACGACTACAGGGTTATCCCAGCGCAGTGAGGTCGCACCCGCGAGTCGGTTTTCATTGGATTTCAGTCAAGTGGAAATACCCGCGGGGCGTTACTTGTCCCCGTCGGAGATCCCCGCCGCCGTCGAGGCCTTTATGGATGATTTAGAGGCTTCAGAGGCTTCTCTCGCCGATGCTGCTGCATAAAGGAATGATATGGAGAACTCACTCGGTGAAACTGGTGCGGTGAAAGTTAACGGGGCCTTTGCCACGAGCATTCAATTCGGCGCGGTGACGACCGGCGAGCGCAAAGGGTCGATCGACGTGCGTTTTTCCCAAGGACCGAAGGAACTTGCTACCGCCTCTCTGACCGCCGACGAGGCTGCGGACCTTTTGGGGGAGCGCAATCTGCTCGCCATACAAAAACGAATCGCGGCGTCGAAGGACGCGGCCTTGGTCAAAGGCGAGTTACGCAACGGCCAATTGCACTATCGGGATATCACGCTACCTGCTGGTGCCCAAGAAGTGGAGCCGGATGCCATTGTGGTGACTCGCTATCGATCGCGGGGCACTGGACAGGATCCGGAAATCGCCACCAGTCGTGATTCGCCGGCGGAATCGGCCAAGGAAAGCGCTGCGGCAAAGGCTGCCGCCGCGTGGGTTGCGGTTACGGAAGGGCAGAGCAAAACCACTGCGCCTTCGGCCGGCGCTGCCCCGGCAGCAGACGGGGTCCGAGATGTGAACGAAGCGGTCGCTGGTCGGCCGATCGATGGCGCGTCCCGTGACGCGAAAGCCAAGGTGGCGGAGGGCGCGGCGGCTTCGGATGCGTCGAAGGGACAAGACGCTGGCCCAGACAAGCCAGGTGCACGAGATACGTCGGAGCAACGCACGCAGGGGGGCGCAGCGCCGGAGACTGGGGAGAGTGTCCCCAATAAAAAAAAGGGTTTGGCACCGGTACCGGAGCACATCGCGGCGAAGTATCTCGTCCAAGAGGATCGGTACCATTTTCCGGACCAGAGTGTTGCCTTTGTGGACAAAGGCACGACGCTCACCGTGAAGACTCAGAATTCTGCCGTACTTCGAGATGTCGTTGCCATCGCCCAGGTACGGGATTGGGAAGAAGTGACGGTGACTGGCACCAAGGAGTTTAGGCGTGCTGCATGGAAGGAGGCGTACGCAGCCGGCCTCACCGTGAAGGGTTATACGCCAAGTGACCTCGAGCGCATGGTGGCGGAGCGCGAACGGATTGTGCGGAACGGCCCGAATGAAATCTCGACACCCCCGCGTGATCGTCAAGCAGCACCCAACATCGACCGATCGACCGGTGCGGCTGGGCCGACATCGGAGCGCTCGGAGAGCCGTCCTGCTGAACCCAACATCGATCGACCCGCGAGCGCAGCTGCCCCGAAATCGGAGCGTTCGCAGAGTCCGCTTTCCGGTGTGGCAGTGGGTACCTTGGTCGAACACGGCGATGCTCCTTATAAAAATAACCCAGACAACTCGATGAGTTATTACATTGCGTTGCGCGACGCTGCGGGTCGCGTGCACACCTATTGGGGGGTAGAACTGCCGAAGGCACTGGAGGACGCCAAGACGAAGCCACAGATAGGCGATGTCGTGGGTTTGACAAGAGCCGGTAAAACGCCCGTTACGGTCACCAGTACCCGAATCGACGAGGCCGGAAACAAAGTGACCGAGGAGGTCTCGGCACTTCGTAACGAATGGGTGCTGGAGAAGATTGACTACTTCAAGGCCAGCAACGCCCAGGTTGGAGTGGTTCGACAAAGCAGCGGTGAGGTTTCCCCACCATTGGGGTCGGCGAGGAGAACAGACGTGGCCACAGAGATATCTGCCGCGGACAAGGCGGCATCGGGAAAGGGAATGACTCGACAGGAGGAGGTGGTGGCGGCCGTGCGCAGCGCGGCTACCACGCGCGAGGAATTGCAGCTCAAGTATCCGGAATTGAATAAGGCCGTATTCGAGCACCTAAGCGCCCATGACCAATTGGCCGCTGCGTTCGTGAAGGCGAATCTTATTCGCGAGTCCGATCGCGCCCAGGTGATTGAATCTTTACGGGATCGTCTTGCGTCACGGCTTCAACGCGGTGAGAGGATTAAGAATCTCGACGCCAACACGGTGCAACGGGATATCGCGAAGTCGGTGAATCGCGTCGCTGCTGACTTAGGGCGACCGCCCGTTGTCATCGCACCCGAGCGATTGGCGGAGCAGACGTTAACGCCCAAGCCCCTCGCTCGTGACGACGCGCAGGTACGTTGATGATCCGGTGGTTTGGTCTCGTATGTGGGGTGGCGGCTGTCGTTTTTGCGATGCCGCCTCCGGCGTCGTGGATGTCGGCACAGGCCGCGGAGGCCGTGGATTCGTTGTCCCTCTATGATGCCAAGGGCTTTCTGGACAGTTACCGAACGGCTAACGCTGCACAGATCCCTGGGTTTTTCGATCTGTATAGCGATCGAGCAGTGGTTCATGCTCGCGTCCAGGGACAAGACAAGGGGTTTGCCTTCGACGGTCGGATGTATAAGCAATTGGGCAGAGAGCTTTTGAACAGTCACCGATCCGTCTTGGACGGTTCGGTATTTCGGGATGTCACGGTAGAACAGCGCGGTAAACGTCTCGTGATTCGCGGCAAGCGTTATTCGATGACTCGTTGCTATTGGGATCGTGATTATGAGATGGGCCTTGAGAAGGAGGGTACGACGTACCGTATCCTGGAAGAGCGCTTAACGATCAATCAGGCGGCGCATTGTGATGGAGCAACGTCGGCCCTCGCCCCGTCGAACGCCGGGTACGGGAATGCCGGTAACGCCCCATATGCGATACAGCCGCCGGCGCCGCCCGCCGTCGGCGGGTACCATCCCCTGTCCCCGGACGAGATTGCGAGTCAGGCGACTCGCATGGCGCAGGAATATGCACTGGTTGCTCGCAATGCAGCGCAGGCCAACAGTGGTGGAGCATCCGGCGAGCCGGCGGCACCGCCGGCCGTCACGCCGACTACAGCGTCGACGCCGTCGGGTCCGAGTATGCGGCAAGTGCGGCCTGACACCTCCAGCAGTGCTTTATGGGTAACTCCGGAGTAGGGGCGCGGCTATGTTGAGAAATGTTTCCGTGGCGGGACCGGATGCGCCGGCTGTCGCCGCCCCGCTCGACACATCTGCGGCCGCCCCGTTGGTCATCGCCAATGGCACACTCGAGGGCCTCAAGTGGTTCGCCGCCGCGCTCATGATTCTGGACCACATCAACAGATTCTTCTACGGAGACAGAATTGCGGTGCTGCTCTGGATCGGCCGCATTGTGCTACCCATTTTTGGTTTTGTCCTGGTCTACAATCTGGCTCGTCCGCATGCTCTGAGCCGGGGTATTCATCAACGCATGATGTTCCGGCTGTTGCTGTGGGGCCTAGCCGCAACTCCGTTCTACGTCATTCTGAACGGCGCTTTCTTGCCCGAGTATCCTTGGTATCCGTTGAATATTTTGTTCGAGCTCTTGTTGGTGGTGGCGCTGATCTATCTCCTGGAGAAGGGCAAGGCGGTGCATGGTGCGCTTGCACTTCCGTTATTCATCCTCGGCGGTGCGTTGGCGGACTATTGGTGGTTTGGCGTCGTTTGCTGTCTCAGCGCTTGGCTGTATTGTAGAAAGCCGACTCTTCCGCGGTTGGGCCTGTGGGCATTGGGTACTCTTACCTTGACCGTAGTGAATCGGAACAGCGGCGCGTTGTTCGCGTTGCCGGTTATATTTGCGGCAACTCGACTGTCTCTAGCGATTCCCCGGATCAAGCTCGCCTTTTATGTATTATATCCATCTCACTTAGCCGTCATTCTGTTGGCGAAGAAGCTGTGGTTTTGAAAGGTTCGGTCTGTAGCGATTGGTACCCACGATCGTCGAAGTCGGGGGCTTGCAAGGCTACCGTGTATTTCCGCATAAGGAGGGTGTGATGACTATTATTGCAAGTGATATCGGTGGCCGCATTGTGGTTCTTCCGAGTCCAGTCGAGCGGCCGGCTCATGCAAGGCCTCGGATGACAATCTTGACCAGGCCAAAAGGGGCCGCGACCACGCTGGTGGTGACCTTGGAGGGTTTGAGCCGTGCCGACGCGAAGACGGCAAAACACGCGTTGAAGCAGCTCGAGACGTGCTTGCGTTATGTTCCAGCCAATCATGAAGCCACGGTTTTACGAATACTGAAGCGTCAGCAAAAAGACGGCGCGTCGGCCGTTCGCATCAGTGGTCGTAAGACCCGACGTGGAGCAGGGATAGTCGGCCGCGCAGCCGTTCGTGCTTAAGCAAAGGTTCTAGGGAGAGATGCGTTGAAGGGTCCTGCCTCTTCACGCCGCGTAAGATGTTTCCAAAGGAGAGTTCGCTGTGTCAAAAATAGCCGCTTTTGTTTTGTTCGTTGCTGCCACTTCCCTGACGGTTGTCGTCCAGGCCGATGACTTAACCGCAATCTGCGCAAGTCACTTCACCCAGACGGGCAGTTTTTTCTCCGGGAAAAAATCCTCAACGTGGCTGGATTTGGCCGGCGTGTCGAAGTCCGACGCGTACTCTCGCCTCTTGGTTACGCTCAATAAGGACGGATGGGCGGTACAGCAGCAAGATAAAGACGCGGGAATCATTAACGCCACACAGCAAGTGTCATTTGGCAAGGGAGCCGCCGCTCCGTTGAGTGTCGTTATCGAATCGGCGGATGCAGGCAGCAAAGCGACCATCACGTTCAGTACTGCAGGTGGTCAAGTTGCAAGTAAAGACACCATGCAAGCCAAGATGTGTGGCTACCTCGTGGCGGCTACCGGTAAGTAACGCGGCGTGCGCCTGGCCCCGCGACCGGTGATGCGAGGAGATCCATTTGTTGAGAACCAAGTGTGTTCTGTGTCGCATTGCGTGCATCGTTTCGATTTCCCTAGTGTCTGGATCTGCGGGCGCATGGGGAGACGAAGGCCATGAAGTGGTCGGTTTGATTGCCGAACACTATTTGGAGCCGGCGGTTCGCGCGCGAGTAGAATCGATTCTGGCGGGCGATACGACGCAGCTCACGTCACGGGATATTGCACATGAGGCCACTTGGGCTGATAAATATCGCGATTCAGATCGCAACGGCGCGCAGACCCATTATCTTCAGACCCGCAATTGGCATTTCGTCGACCTCGAGCTTGACGGACCGAGTGTCAATGCCGCCTGCTTCGGCCGACCCAGACTAACGCCAGGGGTTAGCGCCTCACGCGGAGCCGCGAATGACTGCGTGCTGGATAAGATCTATGAATTCACAGCGGAGCTGCGAAGCCCCAGCACCGGAGCGGAGGAACGACGGTTAGCTCTCCAGTTCGTGCTCCATTTCATCGGCGATCTGCACCAACCATTGCACGCGTGCGATGATCATGACCAAGGTGGCAACGGGAAGCGTGCCCTGATTCAGGGCGCTGGGTGGAGCACGTTGCATCACGATTGGGACACGACCTTCGTCGCGAGATTGGGACGGAACGAAAACGAGATTGCGCGTCAGCTCATCGCTGCTATTACGTCGGCGCAGCGCGCTCGGTGGTCAACGGGTCGGCCAGATGATTGGGCGGAAGAATCATTTCTTGTGGCAAAAGCCCATGCCTATGGTCGGTTGCCGGCGCCAAGCTGGGCGTCCCGATACCCGCTGTCCGGTGCCTACGTTGAGGATGCGACTGCCGTGACAGCCGAGCAACTGAGCAAGGCAGGCGTGCGCCTGGCGCTAGTGCTAAATCTGGCGCTGCAATAGGGAGGCATTAGACTGTCGATGATAATCGTATTGGTCCCGCATGCCGGGGCTCTGAAAGTCTTCGCCGCGTCCGCCGAAGAGGTCGTGGCCATGGTCAGCGACACCAGTGAAACCGGCAGTTATGTGGCATCACTGCCGCCCGGCGTCGTTGCTGGTGATTTTGAAGCGGCTTGGATCAGATTAGCCATCGACCTCCAGCACGCAAGGCATTTTGACACTTTGGATGATGCGCGGCGGTACTATGCGCTACATCGCGACGGTTTACCCAATGTACGACACGTCAGCATCCTGACCGCATTGAATGGGTTTGGGACGGCAACTGCCGATGGTTCAAAGGACGTTCCTAAATGAGAAATGCGAAGGACCCGATTACGGACAATCGTGCGCCAAAGAGGCAAAGCGCTGATGATTTACGCACGCACAACCCGAATCGGCCGTGGCATGACTATGCCTACCCGGTGCAACAGATCACGATACAGTTGCGGGGGCAACGATATTCTCGACGAGAGGACATCCGTTCGCGGCTTGCAATTGTAGTGGCCCGTTTGACGGCTGATGACGCGCGCAGCGAAAGCGGCGGCGCCGATTTCGGTCATGATTTCGAAATTATAGAGGCGGAGGCTCGCGTGACGATGGATCCATGCGCGGGCGCGTGGTGCCATTTCCCTCCTGGTCGCGAACCCTGATGCTACGGCGTAGTGTGGAAGCGCACTTGGCCGTGGCGGTGTTGGTGTTTCAACGCTGCTAACAATTTGGAGGGCTGGATTGTGATAAGTGGAACGGACGGTGTTTTTGCGCCGGCCGCTATCAGGGTTATAACGTGCTGATACTCACCCGCCGACTCGGCGAGACTATAAACATCGGCAATGACATCACGGTTACTATCGTCGGCGCAATCGGCAATCAAGTACGTCTTGGAATTCAAGCGCCGAAGGACATTCCCGTCCATCGCGAAGAAATTGTCGACCGTATTCGGCGCCAGTCCGGCCAAGTGCCGTAGGAAACACTGGGGAAGAACCGATTCGCAAGTTAAACCGATTCGGATGTCCGCGTTTTTACTGCCAACCCAACTCACAGAGACAGAGAAGGCCGACTATGACCGACACCAGCGCCAACGACAGTGATACTTCGATATGCTGCCGTTTTGCTGTTGTGTGCGAGGGCAAGCGGCCGCCAGAAGATAAATTGGCGGCGCTCGCCGGTGCCATTGTCGACATCGAGGAATGCCTCGATCTCGACGGCGTGGCGTCGCGCTTGCGCCAACGACTCCCACAACGCGGGTGGTTTGTCCACCGCGGCGGGTGGCATGTGGCATTGCATTAACGACGGGCATTTTGACGCGTTCTTGAAGAGTGCCTGTTATTGCTCCGCGAGACGGAGCCGGTCGAGCGCGTTCCTATGATTCCGGCACTCCGCGCCACGCATATGGCCTCATCGCCGGTGCGGTTACTCAGTGGGTCCTAGGCGCCGCTCGGGGCGCGTACCGTAGCTGCGCTTCAAGCGCTAATGCTCGAAGAGAGCGGCGGTTTACCGCGCCCAAGATGCTGGACAGCGAATACCAGAGCAGACCGGACTTCTTGAAGAGAAGTGTATCCGTGCTCGAAGATGGAGCAGAGACGGCGACTCCACGGTGAGTAAACATATGGGCGAAAGCGATCCGGGCTCTAAAATCTCGCGCAGGCGCAGGGCGAGGAATGTCACGCGCGAAGACAACGCAGACAAGATACGTTGGCTATATGCCGCATCCAGTGACTGGATTGCCCTTCTGTCCAACCGGTGCGCCTTTCCACGGCGGCGGTTTTGGGGCACTCGAATGTCAGCCTGTGGGCACGCCGGAAGCGCTCTATATCCCTCAACGTCGGAACCTGCGCGGATGCGGAGGGGAGCCTGGTAGCCAGTGGGCGATGCCTTTGTGGTGCGCCTGTGGCTTCATGGATGCATTGATTCTGGATCGGCGGTGGTGAGTGACCCAGCAGGATGGTTGTGCGCTGGTGAGACGCGAGGCACGCAATGAGGCGGCCGATGCATTGTCGTTATCGGTAACGATAGTTCAACGAAATGCCATAGGTGGCAGGCATGCCGGTGTACCGGGTGATGGTATCGGATACGTAGCCGACGGAGGTCCAGTAGTACGTGTCGCCCACGTTGCGACCCCAGAGGGCAACTCGCCAAGCACCGTCCTTGCTCTCGACCCCTGCGCGCAGATCCACAATTGTGTACGCGTTCACTGCAAAGAGCGGCTGGCCCCCTAGCTCGCTGTTGGTGGCGTTCTGCCGAGTCGCGTTACCACCCAAAACTCCGTCCCAGCTATCGGTCAGGCCCCAGTGGTAGTCCACGTCAGAGACGAACTTCCATTTTGGAGTATTGGGGAAAGCCTCGCCGTTAAAATTCTGCTCGACACCGTACGGATTATAGTTGGTGAAGTTGTCGAGAATCTTGGACTCGATGTAGGAGGCGCCTGCGGAGATGTTGAGGCCCCTGAGCGGCGCCCACTGTAATTGCAGCTCGGCACCGTCGATTTCCGATTTGGGAATATTGACCAGCTTCTCAAGCGGACCGAAGACTGGGTCTTCTACAAAGCCAAGGATTTGCTTGTTCCGGTAATCGTAATGGAACACCGCGCCGTTGACTTGTAGGGTGCGCTCTAGCAACGTCAGTTTGAGGCCGCCTTCATATGCGACCAGCGACTCCTGGATGACGGGCTGATACTGCGAGGCGGCGGTCGCAGCAAGGTCCGGAAAGCCGCCGGCTTTGTAGCCTTTGCTGACGTTGGCGTAGAGGAGCGTACGTTCCGTGGGGGCCCATTGCGCCCCCGCGCGCCACGACACATTGTTCTGATCGAGGGTCCTGACGGTCAGAACAGGTGCGTACTCAGCGTTGGCTGTTACGCAACGCCCCGGTGGAATCGGCGCGTTAGGTGGCAGGCTCGCCAAACTGCGCACGTAGTTTTGGAATGAGCCGAAGTCCAGTGCCGCAATGCCATCGCCGGCATCTGCCGTACAGCCGTTGAAGTTGTCGTCGGCTTGGGTGAAACGCGCGCCGCCGTAGATCTTGACTGCGTCCGTGATCTTGTAGTCGGCGCCTGCGAAGGCAGCGCGGGTATTTTCATCCTGATTGTCCGAGTCCGTGAAAGTGGAGAATGGCGGCAGGCCTAAGGGAGTAAAAGTCAAGGACGTAGTGCTTTGGGCGACGTTGGCGTAGTCGAGCTCAAGCACACGGTCATAGGCATAGTTCGTGCCGACGACGAAATGGCCGTGCTCAAGGTAATCGCCAGTGACACGAAGTTCCTGCGAAAACGATTTTATTGAGGCGGTCGTTAAATAGGAGAAATTCGACAGCGCGGTGCCATCGACATCCAGAGGCTGATACTCGGTGTATCGACTGTATGAGCTGATCGACGTCAAGGTCAGATCGTTGGCCCACTTGAAATCGAATCGTAAGTTGGTTTGAAAGAAATCATTGTCTCTTCGATAGTCCGGACCGACGGTCCAATCGGCGGCGCGATCGTTATGGGGCGCAAGCGGATAGGTCAATAGCCCTGGCACCAGGGATGCAAAGGCCGGAATTTCGGGGTCGATCGCGATCACTTGCGCCGCCGGGCTCTCGGAATGATCCATCCAGCCGTTGATGTTGAGTTGAACCTTCACGCGATCGTCGGGCGTCCAGGCTAGGAGGAGCCTAAGATTGTCGAAGTCGACTGCGCCAATGGTGGCACCTGTGGTGTAGCTCTGCTGCCAACCGTCGCTCTGGCTGCGATCGACCGCGAGCCGCGCCGTGAGAGTGTCGGTCAAAGGCCCGCTGATAAAACCACCCGTGTCGTAGGCGTTGTAGTTGCCGTAGCTGACGTTCGCGCCGACTTCGAGGGTATTGGTGGGCTTGGCATCGATGTAGTTGATGGCCCCGCCGGTGGCGTTTTGACCGAACAGCGTGCCCTGAGGCCCCTCGAGCACCTCAACGCGCTCCAAGTCAAGACTTGCCCCGCGCGTCTCGATCGCGAATGGGAGCGGCGCTTCATCGCTGTAGATGCTGACGGTGGCCCGCCCGCCCAAGCTGATGTCGCTGAAACCCACTCCGCGCAGCGTGTAGATCGGCGTCGCGATGTATGAATCGGTATAGGTGAAGGAGGGAACCAGCTTAACGAGGTCCCTAGGCTGCGCAATCCCTTGCTCCGCCAATTGGACACCGGTCGCAGCGGTAATCGACATGGGAATGGTATTGGCTGTTTCCGGGCGCTTTTGCGCAGTGACAACGATTTCTTGCAGCGCTGGCGTCCCGATCTCTGAATTTGCTTCAGCATCGCTCGCCGTCGTGGACTCCTCCGCGAGGCACCGCCCGGAGGTCAGCTCACCAAGCAGCATTGCCACAATAGCCCAAAGCGCAAACGCACTCCTAAGTCGTTGAATGTTTGCCATCGTCGCCTGTGGATTACCCATTGACTTCATTGCGTCGAGTATCGTCGCGCAGGTAGAAGTTTCAATGCGCATCTGAAACGTCGCGAAAGCTTGATGCGGCACGAAAGTTGCTTGCATCGTATGACGCCGAATGCGAAATGGCTCGGCTTCTTCTAGGCGCGCTCAGGATCTGAACTGCTGGCCACCTTCTGCTGTACAGGGGGACCTCGGGAGGCAAGCCAAACGATGCCAGCGGCAGTCACAAACATCGCTGCAGCACCTATATAGATGTCATTCAGAGCCACGACCGCTGTCTGCGAGTCGATCGTGGATTGTAGAATGCCAACAGCTTGAGCGTGAGAAAAACCAGAATCCGTCAAGGTTGTGAGTGTGGTGTCCGCGTTACGAATGTTATCTACTAGGCTCGAATTGGCCACCCTCTGGCGATTCTCCCAAAGGGTTGCGAAGATCGACGTGCCGGCGGCGCTCGATAGCGTTCTATAAAAACTTAGAAGACTGGCCGCCCGACTTAGGTCACCAGATGGCACGCGATCCAGTGCAATCACATTTATTGGGAGTAAGAAAAATGAGATACCAATACCTTGCAGCAACATAGGAATCGCAATCTGCGTGAAGGTTATATCCGTATTCCCGGTCGCGCGCCAAAGCGATAGCGCAGCGAGCCACAGCAAGCCGCCGCAGACCAATGCACGAGCGTCCAGCCTAGACGCCAGAAACGAAGCCATCGGCGCCGCCAGAACAGCGAGGGCTCCGCTACATGCCGTTGCTTGTCCGGCACTCGTGGCCGTATACGCCATGTTTTGCTGAAGCCATAGAGGCGTAACCACCGAAATGCCAAAGAAGGTCCCAAAGCCCATACATGTTGTCACGACGCTGACGAAAAAATCACGACGCCGAAATACTGACAAACCGACGAGTGGCGTACTCGAAGTCAAGTCCCAGATCGAGAATATTACAAAGGTCACAGTGGCGGTCGTTGCCAGTCCGACTATGAGCCCGGAGCCAAACCACCCCTCATCTTTGCCGAGGTCCAGCAACATTTGAAGGGAACCGACCCAAATAATGAGAAGCAATAGGGACACCGAGTCGATGCGTGTGCGCGTCGTCGGAGTTTCCTGGCCACGCAATAGGAAAAACGCAAGAACTGAACAAATGGCGACGATCGGGACGTTCAAATAAAAAATGAAAGACCAGCCCAATGATTCACAGATGATTCCACCCAAAACCGGTCCTAGTATTGGACCAACCAGCAGGGTGACAGCCCACAGGGTGTCCGCGACCGGCTTTAGATGTACTGGAAATATTCTGATCAACAGGAGTTGCGACAAGGCCAGTAGAGGACCGCCGCACAACCCTTGAAGGACGCGGCAAACAATCAGTGATTCGAGTGACGGTGATAGGCCCGAGAGCGCGGAGCAAACCCCAAATGCGGATACACAAGCGACAAACATACGAACCAGCCCGAATCGTGCGACTAGCCAGCTTGTCATCGGTATAGAAATTGCCTCCGCAACCGCGTATGAGGTTATTGTCCACGTTCCTTGATTGACCGATGATCCTAAAGCACCAGCGATTGTCGGGACCGAGACATTCGCGATGGTCGAATCCAAGACTACTATAAAGTTGGCTAACCCTAGCGCGAACCCAGCGCACCAAAGGGATGATCCATTTAACGGAACTTGCCTGTTTAACGACACCAATTGGCCGCCTCCTGTAGAAGCGATTTCAAATTCTGGAGTTGAGACGCCCTTTTCAACGAATTCCAGAAGAAACTCAAGATACTCCCGGCGGTCTCGACGTCCCTCGATACTGCGAAACGACTTACGCCTAGTCGTCCAATATCGTTCACCCATTGCGCTATATGGTGGGATGTAATAAGTATTACATGTGCGGAGGACCGCTGCAAAGCGAAATTGGTGATTGAGCAAAGGAGAAGCGAATGGCAATGGAACGAAAGCAAGGCATCAAACTAGCCTGGATTTATGCGCTTGGTGGAACGGCAAGCGGCATATTCTCCACGGTACCGAGTGTGTTATTGCTTTATTACTGCACGGCCATCCTCGGGATGTCTGGTCTGGCGGCGGCGACGGTTATATTCCTGCCAAAGCTCTTTGCGCTGTTATGGGACCCGCAAGTGGGGCGATTGTTCGATCGAGCCGGTAAATTCCGTGGCGGCCAAGCCTCGATTCTAGGGATGGGAGCTGGCATTGTCGCCATAGGCTTCTATCTCGTGTTTTCGCCGCCACAGATTCAGCACCAGAGTTTGAACGTCTGGATGTTTGTGAGCTATCTAATACTTGTTTGCGGCTATTCCATGTTTGTCGTTAGCCACCTTGCTATGCCCGCGATGATTGTCGACGACTCGGGAATTCGCACAACGTGGATCTCGATTCGCATGCTGCTCGTGTCCGTGGGCATATTGCTGGGCGCTAGTGCGGCGCCTGTCTTAACACAGGCGTTTGGAGGAGGGCGAGCGGGCTATAGAATTATGGCTTGCATACTAGGCGTCACGTGCCTTTGTTTTTCACTTGGCCCCCTATGGGTTTTATATCGACAAGGTCCTGCAAGATTCGCTATTGCACCGACGTATCCCTTGTGGGGCCCGCTGAGAAACGCTGAATTCCGTAGGCTACTAGCGGCCTACCTATTGCTGGCCACTGCAACTGGGGCGACCTCGGCAGCTGCGCCGTATTGGGTGGTTCAGCTTCTCGGACGAAGCGCGGCGGACGTTGGCATCATCTTGGGAACGTTAATTATGTCGAACATGGCTTTCATTCCGCTATGGCCTCGTTTAGCGAGCCGTATCGGTAAAGTGAGCGCGCTGCGATACTGTGCGTTGGCCTATGCCGCTAGTCTCGCCGCAATCGGGATGCTAGTGGCATTGAGGCAACCATGGCCCTCCATAATTGTGGCCTTCGGCGCCCTAGGTATATCGTTCGCCGGTCTGCAGGTCCTTCCGTTCGCACTGCTCGCGGACTTTGCCCACCGGCAATCTCGCGCTGGCGCAACCGGCGAGGGTGCTATTAGCGGGATTTGGGCAGCCACCGAAAAAGCGGGTCTTGGTGTTGGACCAGCCCTGATAGGGCTCTTATTGCAGCTGAACGGCCAGCGGGTTGATGTAACGTTTATGGCATGGGTTTCGATACTTTGTGCTGTCCTTACGATTGGGCCTGCACTGTTCTTGCATTTTCCATCCAACTACGGCGGAGACGTCACTTTATCCGCGCGCTGAGTGTCGTCAACGTCTGGTTGGGCCGTCTTCAGATGACATGTCATCAAGGATCGCGTCAAGCGCGGCTCCCTGCAGAAGTAGGACAGTTCGGTCTACATCCGATTTCGTCTTCAACACGCCGCGAAATAGCTTCTTCCATCGCTTGCGTTCCTCTAGAAGCGCCAAAATGGCGTAACGATCACCCGCGAATGCATTTGCCAAAAGCGCTCGGAACAAAGCGCGCACTCGTTCGCTCTCGCTCCTTTTAAAGCCTCGTACCAACTCATCAACGGCGGCCAGCCCACCCAAGCTGTCCGCGAGCGTACCCGCCTGTTCACGAAGACTCGCGTCAATGGCTGCGATTACGGCAGTATCTAGTTGCGATTTTGTGGTGAAGTAGTGAATGAGCATGCGCGCGGAAACACCTGTTGCACGAGAGTACTCATGGATACTCAAGAGTCTGCCTCCGGATTTTAAGGCGGTGTCTACGCACGCTTTTAGCGCCTGATCTCGGGGCGTCATGATTCTTCAGCTCTAGGGCCAGCTTACTTAAAGGTCGCCATGTTTTTCTCTATCCATTCGCGGGACCCGCGGCGCTTTACGATATAATTATATCGACTGTCAATGCAGGCGGGATTGTAACTTGGGCAAGCCCCCAAACCAATTCTTTAGTCGTTCATATGGAAAAGTAGCCGGGCAGGCCACCATGCTAAGGCTAATAAGTATGGTCGTGATTCCGCGCATTTATCGGCTCGAGGTGCGCGGCTTGGCCTACATTGTCGCTAATAATTGCCTGTATGCGGCCTTTTGCCAAAGCATCCGCTGAGCGTAGCGGTTCATCCAAAGCGCGTTCTGTTAAATAAACCTTCTGCACGCTAACATCGACGCCGTGGCGATCACGGACATCTACATTGACACGCATGGAGAGCCCCAGTTGCAGTGGATGCACTGCCAACGTCTGCGGATCAATTGAAATCCGAACAGGAATGCGCTGCACAATTTTAATCCAGTTACCCGTGGCATTCTGTGCCGGTAGCAGAGAAAAGGCGGCACCAGTGCCAGCACCGAAGCCGATGACATGTCCGTGATAGATGACGCTTTTGCCATAGAGATCGGAAGTAAGGGTTGCCGGTTGCCCGGGGTGAATGGCGGAAAGCTCTGATTCCTTGAAATTGGCTTCAACCCACACTTCATCCAGCGGTATGACCGCCATCATCGGCACTCCGGCGTCTACCAATTGGCCAAGTTGCACGTTACGCTTTGAAATGAATCCAGAAACAGGAGCAGCGATCTGGGTACGTGCGATTCGAAAATACGCATCACGTACTGCCGCAGATGCCGCTCGGACCTCAGGGTGCCCGGCCACGGTGGTTCTGTCGGTGCGAGCTTCGCTCGCCACCAATTGTTGTTGTACGGCGGAGAGAGTCGCCTCAGCGGTGTGTACCTTGTCGCGAGCATGCTGAAGTTCCTCAAGTGAGATTGCGCCACTACTCGCCATACGTTCTCGACGTTCAAGATCTTGCTCAGCACTTTCCAATTCCGCTTGTCGCAATCGCACGGTCGAATGCATTGCATCGGTGGTGGCGAACAAATAACGTACCTCCCGAACAGTCTTGGCCAACTGGCTCTCGGCCTCATCGAGAGCGACTCTAGCATCGGAGCTATCCAACTGGACCAACACCTGGCCCTGAACTACGAATTGGGTGTCCTGTCCTGCGATTGAGAGCACCGCGCCGGGTATTTGAGGTGTAATTTGGACCACGTTGCCGGTCACGTAAGCGTTGTCTGTAGTTCGGGAATTTCGGGACTCATCCATCCAACTCAAACCTAGAGGAACCGCCAGGGAGGTAAACAGGATTCCCGTGCCGGCTAACCCGAGCCATCTTCGCTTAGCGGACGACATACGCCGGTGGCCTTGATTGACGGTCGAATTCTCGTCCGTTTTCAATGACGCTGGGAACAATTGCGGGTGGCCATCTAAACCGCCAAACCTGCTCAACGAGCCGACATGCGTCGTTTCGATCTCGTCATCAGCAGCGCGATAGCAAAGCTCACACCGTATCCCCAAAGCAGCCAAGCGGCCCCCATTCGCACGGTCGTGCTGTCCTCACCGTAGACTACAGGCGCCCAACGAAGTACCACTCCGTCGATCATCATGGCTAGCGCCCCTACTACGCTCACTCCAGCCAATAACTCCTCATTGCTGAGTGCAGCTATACGTTTCAAAATCAGAACGCTTAGCCAGCCGACTGGAATCGAGGTAATGAAGCCGATAGACCCCTTTATAGGATCAACCAAATAGCTGGGCATGAACCTTATGTATAAGGTCGCCAAAATCCAAAATAAGATGCTCAGCCCAGAAAGAATTAAAAGACGTCTATGGTCTAGCATGTCGATCTCTTGTGCATGTAATACGCGTTACATATACTAGTAATACCATAAATATGGTGCCGGGTACAAATATGGCGGTTAGTACGCAGTGAGCCGCTCGTGTAGCACCCTAATGGCCGGTCTGAAGCGCGGAATCAACTATTAAATGCAGAGATCGGTAAATGTTGACTTGAGGTGGGGAGGAGAAGGAACTCCGGAATGGGACCAATTGTATCTATCAAGCCTTTTCGTTGTCGAATGTGGCATTTGCACGATCGATTAGAGGAGCACATAACCGAAGAGAACTGTCGATCTGAGATCGCGAGCTTTGCTCAACACGGTCAACGTGTACCGGTGCTCGGGCGAGCGCTGACAAATGACAGTGACCACGACGTGGAGTTAATCTACGGCGCACGTCGACTCTATGTGGCACGCCAAATCAATGTGCCATTGCTCGTCGAAATGCGGGAAATGTCAGACAAAGAAGCGCTAATCGCAATGGACGTCGAGAACCGACAGCGCATGGATATAAGCGCCTATGAGCGCGGGCTAAGTTATGCACGCTGGTTGCGGCTAGGGTACTTCGAGTCGCAAGAAGAGATTGCTCGCTTCTTATCGGTATCCGCACCCCAGGTATCGCGCTTGCTGAAGATGGCGCGTCTACCGACCGTGGTGGTCGCCGCGTTTTCGAACGCGGCCGATATTTGTGAAAGTTGGGGAGTCGATCTCTCCGATGCTTTGGATGACGCGGACCGTCGAAAGCGAATACTGTTGACAGCGCGCGAGCTTGGGGTCCAGGTCCCACGATGCTCGTCGAAAGATACCTATAGGCGCCTATTGTCTTCGTCCACGCAAGGGCGCAAGCCAAAGACCAAGGCACAGGACAAGGTGGTTCGCGACCACGTCGGAACGCCGCTATTTCGCGTCAAATACCAGCGCAAGTCGATTTCTCTGGTACTGCCCATTGAGAAAGTCTCCGCGGATGCCCTGTCGCAAATTGAAACTGCAGTTGCCGCAATCTTAGATCCAGGACTGCCGAGGCCGACTGTGGAAACCGCTAACCGCACGCTAATTACATCGTGGAATCGTTCAAGTCGTTGATCGCACTGACCGTTATCGCGCGCCTTCCAGCAAATAACGTACTCGGAAACATTGGCATTTTCGGATCGGTATCGGCCTTCGTCTCCGCTGCAATTCTTCGCGAGTCGAAGTACGTGGCGTAGTGTCACTGCCGAACGAGAGGCGGATCTCAGTCACCACCGTAAGCAGAACCATATCGAGACTGGACAGGACCGCAGACTGGGGCGGGGTGCATTATATATTCACACCCTATCGTAATGGGGGAGTGCATGAGAAGTCGAGCGACGCGCTCTCATGTAGCGGCATTGCAGGGCGCGATTCTTCAAGGTAGCGTCGCACAGCATCGAATGGAAATATTCGTGGATACAATGTTCAAGCGGACGCGGGAGGTTCTCGCGTCGGGCCCCCAGTAGTTACTCGGAGATCCTCGGAATGAATTCAGTGGCGACTCTGGCGGAGCCTTCCGCAGACGCGGCTTCCGCATCGGAATGGGTGGACCTACTTCAATCACGTGCGCACATCGACGCCGGGCGGATCGCCGTAGGCGCCCTGAAGGACGGAGAATGGAATGCTGTCACTCCGATGACTTATGCGCAATTGGACCTACGAGCGAGATCTATCGCCGCGCATCTGCAACAAGAGGTAACCGTAGGGTCCGTAGTTCTTCTTTTGTATGGCCCTGGCTTGGAATTTGTTTGTGCCCTCTGCGCTTGTCTGTACGCGGGCCTGATTGCGGTTCCCCTATATCCTCTGCATCGACGAAAGTTGCCGATAATTTCAGCGATCGCGGAAAACGCCGGCGCCACGCTGATCCTCACGGAGCTGAGAAACGCGCCTGAACAACGACACCTTGTTCTACCGGATGTTCTTGGCCGCCTGAAATGGATCCTCACAGACGAAATAGCGCCGGATTCCGCCAATGACTGGCGAAAACCAGCTATCAATCCGTCTAGTGCCGCGTACCTTCAATATACTTCGGGTTCAACATCGCTGCCCAAGGGAGTTGTCATCAGTCATCAAAACGCGATGGCACAATGCCGAGCCGATTCGCGGGCGTGGAAGACCGATCGCGATTCGTGCATGGTGTCATGGCTCCCACACTTCCACGATTTCGGGCTTGTGTTTGGAATCTTGCAACCGCTTTTCGCGGGATTCCCTACCTTTCTTATGCCGCCAGCCGCGTTTGTCCAGAGACCGTGTCGCTGGCTTCGCGCGATTGCCGAATTCAAAGCGACTCACAGTGGCGCTCCTAACTTTGCATTCGATCTCTGCTCGGAGAAGATTACCGAACTGGAAATGTCCAACATGCGGTTGGAGACGTGGACGATGGCTCCAGTTGGGGCCGAGCCCGTGCGGGAGTCCACATTGCAACGATTTGCCAATAGGTTTTCTTCAGTCGGTTTCGAAGCGTCGGCGTTTTGCCCGAGTTACGGCCTGGCGGAAACGACACTGCGCGTTACCTGCGGTAGCTGGAGCAGAAAGCGGGAAGCGGACCGTCCCGGTGCGATTGCAGCCACCTCAAACAATCAGATGCCGCCCGACAAAGCCGACGTTATAACTACAATCAGTTGCGGTCGACCGGAACCGGGGACGACGGTGATAATTGTGGATCCTGTTTCGCTGTCACCGATCGCTTCCGGCATTGGGGAGGTATGGGTTCGTGGGGAAACAGTAGCACAGGGATACTGGAGGGACAGCGCCAAGACGAAGGAGACCTTCCACGCTACTCCGTGCGGATCCAACGAGCGGTTTCTCAGAACAGGAGATCTGGGATTCTTTCAGGGCGGGGAACTTCACATATGTGGTCGCCTCAAGGACGTAATTATCGCTCACGGAATTAACATTTATCCCCAGGATATTGAAGAAGCCGTGGAAGAGTCGCATTCATCTATTCGTCGTGGCCAGTCCATCGCGTTCTCCGTATCTAATCCGGCGGAAGAGAAAATCGTGGTGGTCGCGGAAGTACATCGACTGTGTGTAGAACCGGCTCTACACGCGCAAATCATGCAACTTGCGCGAAAGGCAATCGCATTGAAATGTGAGGTGACCGTATCGGAGATTCGACTGGTACGCTCCGACACGATTCCTCGGACCTCTAGTGGAAAAAAGCAGAGATCTCGCTGCAAGGACCTGTACGCGAACGATCAACTTGACGTCATTGCGGCGTCCACATTAAGGAATTAAACAGTGCGAAACAACGAAGCGCCGCTCCCGTTGATATCTGCGAACTCGCTGCGGGAGGGGATCATAGAGTGGATTGCGAAAAAAGAAGGCGTTTCTACCAACGCCATCGACTGTAGTAAGTCACTGGTGGACTATGGCCTCGACTCTGTCCATCTTCTCGATTTGCATTTCTACATCAGTGACATGAGCGGTTCGGAGGTAGATCCCGAACTGCTGTGGGAGACACCTAGCATAAACGCCCTTGTCGCCGCGGTCGCAAGTGTAATAAGTGCAACGCGAGGCGAGAGCGCAGTTGCCGACAGAACGACAAGCGTAGGGACCTGACGTGCGAATTGCAGCGATAGCCGCTAGCCTGCCCTCCAGGATCGTTTCCAACCGAGACGTGCTCGAGATAATTGAGGAGGAAAGCAAAGATATGTTTTCCGGGGATCTGCCAGATACGCTTAGGGAGATTGGTTTCTTCCTTGCCTACTCTGGTTCCGCAAAGCGTCATTGGCTCCGCGAAGGGGAGCAACCGCTAGACTTCATACGGGAAGCAGTGGAACAATCATTAGCAGCGGCGGGAATATCGAAAGGCGCGGTCGATTTGATTATCTACACAGGCATTGCACGAGGGTTTATGGAACCCGCCAATGCCTACCATATTGCCCGAGCATTAGGCTTCAAAAAAGCCGAGTGCTTTGACGTCGTAGACGCATGCATGAGTTGGATGCGATCAATCCACCTATGCGAAGCTCTGTTCCATCGAGAGCGTTACAACAATGTGCTCATTATAAATGCGGAGTTTAACATGACCGGAGGTGATGCGGTTCTACCTCGCGTATTCCAACTCAAAAATAGAGAGGAACTCGGCTGGACATTTCCTGCATTCACTCTCGGCGAGGCGGCGACGGCTACCCTTTTATGTGCTGAAGTGGGGCATCCGTGGGAATTCCATTTCGCATCCCGGCCGGATCTCGCCGAGCTCTGTAATATTCCGCTCAAACATTACAAAGGCTATTGCGAACCGTCGGATAAGATTGCCCGCAACGGAGAGAATCACTTCACGTCATTTGGATTCGAGCTTCACCGCCACGCTCGCACCGAAGCCTCCGCGATATTTCGCCAATTGGCGTGTCCGCACTCCGAGTTGACGTCGGTATTTACCCATGCCTCCTCCAAGCGGGATTGGGATCTGATGGCAAGAGACATCGGGGTTCACGAGAAGGTGCGACATGTTTACCCTGAGACAGGGAATCTAGGGTCGGCTTCAGTTCCTACCGCGATTGCTGCTGCGACGCAGAGTAATGCCTTAGCGCGCGGGCAGAAGTTTGCGGCATGGGTTGGAAGTGCAGGAATGTCGTTTGGCGTATTTGCAGCGGAGTATTGAAGTCGAGGTTTCGTCGAGGCTGTAGTCGCCCCAACCCCTCGGCCCACGAGATGCCGAACCAACTCACAACGGAGTGATCCAACCGAGAGTGTTATGCTGGAATCTAGCGCACATTCAATTGCCGTCCCTAAGAGGCGCTCGAGTCCGCATCGGCGGCGTCGGAGTCTGCAGATCGGCTTTCCAGCGGCAGTCGCGATTGAAGGGCTGTGGATGCTCGCAGTATCCCTGGCATTCACCGGACGATACCTCATCGAGCATCTCTCCTCGCGATATCGGACAGTCCTCAGTCGGCGAGAAGCGCAGGGACGGCTACTTGTGAGCTATCTCGCGTATCTCGGGCCTATTTACATAAAAATGGGCCAGATTTTGGCGACTCGCACGGACCTTATACCGAAAGAATGGGCCGCGGCTTTACGCCAGTTGCAGGATGCGGCGCCTCGAATGCGAGAGAATCAGGCACTCAAGATCATTCAAAGGGAGATCCGGGATGTTTTGGTAGAAGTGGTGGAGATAGAACCTACGCCGATCGCGTCTGCTTCAATAGCGCAGGTCCACAGGGGGCGCATCATCGGTGGAGAGGTCGTCGCGATTAAAATAATAAAGAATGGGGTTCGACGAAGGGTGTATTCCGGGACCGCTGTCCTTGGGGCGCTCGCGCGAATTGCCCATGCGCTACTGCCAACCATCAGAAGATACGACGTGCCATCGCGCTTTGCGGAGATCAGCCGCCTGCTCAGACAACAAACGAATCTTCTCCAAGAGGCGCTGCAACAACAGGCTATTCGCGAGAACTTCCGCGGCCATCCCTTCGTTCGCGTGCCCCGCGTGCACGGGCACTTGTGCACCGAACGTATCCTCGTAATGGAATTCATTGATGCCATCCCCGGTACGCAATTGGAGCGCGTGCCATTTCCGCGCGCTCGTTTGGCGAGGCGATTTCAGGATGCGATCTACACCATGCTGTACATGCACGGCATCGCACATGGAGACCCGCATCCCGGCAATGTCATGTTCACGCCGACGGGCGAGGTTATTCTCTTGGACTTCGGAATTACGGTGGAATTGACAGAAGACGAAAAGTGGGGGCTTTCGTCCTTCTACTATGCTGCCATTCGAAAAGAGTGGCAAGTTGCCGCCTCCCGCTTCACCGAACACTTTGTGGCCCATCTACGCAAATTGGGTAATGCTGAAGAGATCGAGTACTACCGTGCTATTGAGGAAATACTCGTCTATCATTTCGAAACTAATAGCAATCAGTGGTCAACAATAAAGTACTTTCGTAGCATAGAGGCGGTGTTACGAAACTACGGATTACGCTATACGACTGCATTCACAAAGGTCGAGCTGGTATTTCTATCGTGCGAGGGATTCGCCACTCAAATAGACCCTAGTATAGATATATGGGAAAACGCGCGCGCCTTCGTGGATCGCTATTCGCCTTATATAAGCAAAGAGGTGCGGCATCGATTCGATAGACATTTCAGTCGTGAAATACCGGCGTCGCTGGCTCTGCGTGCGCGGGCCAACCAATATCTCGTCGCACCGACCCATATTGACCGGTATTTTTTCCCGAGCGCCTATCCGCTATTCGTCAAGGAAGCGCGTGGTGGGGTGATCGTTGACGTCGACGGCAACGCATACGTAGACCTTTCCGGGGGATATGGTCCCCATTTCCTCGGCTATCGACACCCGGCAATTAATTCGGCGATTCAAGCTAGCTTAGAGAGCGGATTCTTTAATGCGATTGGTAATGAGCCGGAATTAGAGTTATCGCAAATTATTGTGGAGGCGTTTGGGTCACGTGGAAAGGCAATACTTTGCAATTCCGGTACCGAGGCTGTTTTGCTGGCAATGCGCCTATGCCGCGCGTATCGACGGCGCAATGTCATTGCGAAGTTCGAAGGTCACTACCACGGGTTTTCCGATCAAGGCATGGTGAGTTCCTGGTTTCGCTTCAAAGGCGGCAGGCTAAACCCCAGCCCGGTCGCTGGTTCACAGGGAGTGGACCCCAATGTTGTGAGCAACACCCTTATTCTGCAATACGGCCGGTTGGAGAGCTTCCAGCTATTGATAGAACGAGCCGAATCCATTGCATGCGTGATATGCGAGCCAATGTCCTCATCGACGGCGAAAGCCGACGGCGGGTTTCTGAAGGCGCTTCGCGCGATCTGTGATGAGTACGGAATACCCTTGGTCTTCGACGAAGTAGTAACCGGCTTCCGAGTCGCCTACGGCGGCGCCCAGACACTCCTTGACGTGGAACCCGATATTACCTGCCTTGGAAAGGTCATAGGTGGAGGCCTGCCGTGCGGTTGCGTCTTGGGTAGGCCAGAGCTCATAGACCTCGCGAAAAGCGCCGATGATCCGTTCGTCGACTACGAGAAAAAAGTATTCGCGGGCGGAACCATGAGTGGAAACTCACTAACTTGCACTGCGGGGGTCGCGGCGCTCCATTATCTTCGAGATAATCCGCGGATATACGACGAGGTAAATGCTAAAAGCGTTTGGCTGGCAGAGCGCCTAGCCTCGCATGCGGCGGAAGCCGAGGTGCCCTGTCAGATTAGCGCGAGCCGTTCTATCTTCTCGCTCAGTTTTTCATACAGGGAATCCGCTTTATACAGGGACAAACTGGCTGGCAGTAATTTCAAGGCGACCATCGCGCTTGCTTATTACATGAGAAAACACGGGGTGTACCTACCCGAACTCCACAGCTTTCTACTGAGCGCGGCACATACGTATGACGAGTTGCAACGCGTGAGCGACTCGTTTGCCGAAAGTCTGAGGGAAATGATTGCGGACGGAATATTTACTATCTAACGGGTTTACGGAGGAATCGTGAAAAGCAAATCGCGTGATCTTGAAAAATGGATTTTGTACAGCACCTGCGATGAAGATTCTCGATCGGAGCTAGAAGCACTAGATATCCAACGCAATGATACTGTGCTTAGCGTCACCGGTAGTGGCTGTCGGACACTTAGTTTGATGACGCTAAATCCGCGACGCGTGACTTCCGTCGACTACTCGGCCGGGCAGAACTACCTTTTGGAGTTGAAGCTCGTCGCGATTCGGGAACTGCAATACGAACAGCTATTACGCTTTCTTGGCGTCCACCCATCCGACGATCGAGCGCAGGTGTATGGGTCGTTGCGTGATCTGCTAACGGCCGACGCGAAAGCATACTTTGATCGCTTTAGCGATCGGATAAAGGCCGGAATTCTGTATGCGGGCCGGCATGAACAGTTTTACGTTCGGCTCGTGGCGCCTCTTGTCAAGGCCCTCTACGGAAAGCACATGTCCGCCATTTTTTCGTGCGGCGACATCGAATCACAGTGGGAGATATATACAAAGCACATCCGCGGGCCGATATGGAGGCTCCTGATAAAACGAGGGTTTTCGCTCCCGCTCATTAAATTGATCCTGAATGATGCGCAGTACCATATCGAAGTCAACGTGGGTTCGCCCGGTAGTTACATGTTAAGCCGGTTCGAACACACATTTAGAAACCATCTGGCGCGTGACAATGACTGGCTGAGCATGATGTTACGTGGAAAATACTATGACAGCCTGCCGCATTTCCTGCTGCCAAGCAGCGTGGATCAGATAAAAAAGTGTACGTCCAAACTTGAAATGGTGACGACCAACATCATTGATTACGTCAAGGCGCTTCCCGATCGTAGTGTGAATAAGTTTTCTCTGTCCGATGTTACGAGCTGTATTAGCCGCCAGGAATTTAGTGAACTCTTGAGCCAGGTAGCGAGAGTCGGGGTTGAGCACGGGCGAATTTGTGTGCGCAATTTCCTTGCGAATCACGTCATACCAATAAGTCTGTCGGGATTGTTGCCAAAGGACGAAATTATTAGCCAACGCTTGGAACGTACGGACCGAGCATTTGCATATTCGTTCGAAGTAGCAACCATAAAAGCGGCGGCATGAACAGTGAATTATCTCAAACGAGAACGGCAAACGCTAGATAAATACATGCCAGGCCTAGATGCGGCGCTCGCGGAGCTCCCGTTAGCGCACCTAGAATCCTCGAATAGCACCGGCATTGAGCTGTTCCGGCAATTCGGGGGAGCAGCGCTTACGGTGCCGGGATTGTATGGCGGGAAGGACGCGGGGCCGGTCGAGATGATCGACATACAAAGGGCGCTCGCGAGTCGTTCTCCGTCGTTGGCAGTGGCCTCGAACATGCACACTTGCACCGTTGTGGCGGTTCCACCCTGTGACGAAACGGCGAGCTTACTTCGCGATATTGCGGAAAACCAACGGCTGCTGGCGTCAGGCTTCGCGGACGGGCAAGTGGGCAATAGCATTTTGTCGCCGAAAATGAACGCGGTACGGGTGAGCGGTGGATGGCGTCTTAGTGGGCAAAAAAAGCCGTGTAGTCTTTCTCGCTCAATGTCGTTTCTCACGGCCAGCGTACTTATACGGCGACCTGGCAGGGACGATCTCGAGTTGGCGCTAGTAACAATTCCGAGAGATGCGCCGGGACTGCGGGTGGAACCGTTCGGCAACGGGGTAGTGTTTGAAGGGACGGAAAACGGCATTGTCACACTAGATAGTGTACTGGTACCGGACGAGCTAGTTGCTTTCTTCGGGGATCGCAATCAAGTAAACGAAGCGATTCTGAAAGCGTTTCTTTGGTTCGAGGTATTTGTCACAGCGGCTTATCTCGGAGTAGCAAGCGCACTCGTCGAACGTGTGCTTGTGCACAAGAAAGGGAACGCCAATGACCGATTGGGAATCGTTAGCGACACAGAGGGGTCGATGGCCGCGCTTCATTCGGTCGCCGTCCGCATAACAGCGACGGGCGGCGCCAGCCCGGAATGGTTGGTGGCTACCGCACTGCACGTTCGATTTCTCGTTCAACACAGTATAGAGCGCGTGTGCGAGAGGGCCACGGAACTGCTCGGTGGTATGGCGTATCTCTCAACAGCCGAGCCCGTCCTCTTACTAGCGTCTGCGCGCGCCTTGGCGTTTCATCCGCCCTCTCGTATCAGTATTGCCGACGCACTTGACAACTACATGGCAGGGCAGGCGCTCATCGTGCCGTAGTGGTCAACACGGCAGTGCGAGTGTAGGACGGGAATCGGCAGGCTCTATTGAAGCCCAACGCCTGCTGTTCGAGCACTCGACAGAAGGTGACATCGGCCATTACTTCCACCAATTGTTTGACACCTCGTGCGGCCCACAACATGAAGCACAATCCTACAATTCAATTCTGGTGGCGCTAGCGGATCGCCAAGAAGACAGGCTGTTAGTGTCTGATGACGTCTCGGAGATCGGCGCCGCACGTTACTCCGGATGGCGGGCGGTTATGATCAAGCGCGGCGATGGGGTCATAGCCGAGCAGTCGCGCTGGCGTCACATCAACCGCGGGAGTGGCGAGCATAAGCCCCCGCAGCACGGTGCTAACCGAGGTGTAATGTCCATCTCCTCGGGGCGGCCCTTACCCATACAACCGCCCGGGAATTCCGATTCTCACTTTTGATATCGCCGCTCGTACAATGTCGATCAAACCTCGTGCCAGGAAATACGGCATAAAATGGAATTCCATTGTTGGCAGTGGCAAGAGCCATGAGATATGTACCGATCTTATTGCATACGGCGCCGGCCGCTGTCACGCGCTCCGCGCCAACAAGACAGGCTGGAATTCCCCCATTCTTCATCCGGCTTCCGCATGCGGAGGCAACTTGCAGAGTGCACTTTACCCCAAGTGCTATAAGCTCGCAGGTGGTTAGGCGGGCGCCTTGATTCACGGGGCGAGTCTCATTTACCCAGACGGGAAGGGGAAGTCCGGCGTCGTGCGCGGTGTATATCCCGGCCAGCGCTGTTCTGCGATCGACACAGGCGAGCCAACCCGCGTTGCAATGGGCCGCTATTTCAAGTCGATCGGGACAGCCACACGCTTCCCACGCTTCATGCAGAACGCGAACTCCACACTGGCCAATCGCAATATTGGTAGCCACGTTCACGTCAGCGAGTCGATCTGCGTAGCAGAAGGCGACCCCTACCCGAGTTTCCCAATCTCCGCACGGACCGTAGCTGCAGCCGCCTCCACTGTCCATTTCAAATGGCGGGCCGTTGGACGCGTCGCTAGCAACACCTGAACGATGCTATCAAGTCCGTCGGGGGCATCCGCAACAAGCCCTAATGCAAGGCCAAACGCGGCAGTGATTCCGATTAAAGGTGCTCCTCGGACGGTAGGATTGCGAATCGCCGTCGCGACTTCCATCAATGGATGAAGCGGGCGACGCACAAACGCGCGTGTGGCAATTGAGTTTGATCGAAAACGGGGGAAAACCACAACACTCCGGCCCCGGTCGATTCGCTCAATACTTCGATAGTATTGCTCGGGAACCTACATGATCAACCAAATATCCATGCCACCAGCGAGCAAGCTGCTCGTTACGGATAGACTACTTTATGTATGCGCCAGAGCCGACCTTGTGCGGAATGAATCGAGGACCAGAATGCGAATGCCTCAAGCGGTCCCCGCGTTGAAGGGCTTAAGCGAAGTCGCTTTGCAAGCGGTGCTAATTAGTAATTATTCGTATGTTGATGGTTGCGCGCGACAGAGGACCCTGTACACAATGAAATAGGGTGATCCGGTTACGAATGACTTACAGGGCTATGCGGTGGACCCCTAGCGAACAGGCAGTCAGGAGACTTAAGCAATGAGTGTAGTAGACATGGAAGAGGTAGGAAAGGCAGCCGACACCGCTACCGCGCGCCATTCCGGCGAAATGCAAGAGCATCTTCGTCTCTACAAATTCATGCAGACAGCGCGAATGATTGATCGGCTGGAGAAGGAGTTCCTGGCGCGCGGCGAAGCCTTCTTTTCGGTGAGCTGTTCAGGCCATGAAGCCACAGCTTGTTTGGCGGCAATCCTACGGGAAGACGACTATCTCCACTGTCACTATCGGGACAAGGCTCTGTTGATTGCGCGCGGGCTTCCTATAGAGGAGTGTTTCAACAGTTTGGTATGTAATGCGCGAAGTCATTCGCACGGTCGTCAGATGAGCGCACATTACAGCGCGCGGAGTTTAAACTGCTTAAGCCTTGTCGGACCAGTTGGTAACAATGCCCTCCAAGCGGTGGGCATTGCGCAATCCATTCGTCACCGTGACTCCAATGCTATTGTATTGTGTTCCCTTGGCGATGGAACGACGCAGCAAGGTGAAGTGCTGGAGGCAATCGCAGAAGCGGTCAGAAGCAATCTTCGGATTCTGTTCTTGGTTCAAGACAACCGGTATTCTATATCGACCATGACCGCCGGAAGGACTTTTTATTCTTTACCGTCGGGACCAGCTAGCGTATTTTACGGCGTGCCCATCCACCGGATGGACGGTTCAGATGTCCTTGCGTGCCAAAGCGCATTCCGTGCCGTTGTGGAAGCGTTGCGTGATGGGACTGGCCCCGCCATTGCCGTTATGGCGGTGGAGCGACTGACTAGCCATACGAACGCAGATGATGATACGGTTTATCGCTCGCCGATCGACGTACAACGTTTACGGGACTCGGCCGATCCTGTCACGAAATTTCGAAATGTACTTCGCGACGCGGGAGTAAACGAGGATTGTCTTTCGGCGATTGATGCCAATATCGCCGCTGACACACGAGCGGCGGCCGAAGAGGCGCTGCGCGCCCCGCGTCCGCGCGCAGAAATGAGTGCGAAGAAGATGCTGGCGAACGATCTACTCGATCGCCAGCGCGAGTGGCTAGGGATCTCTAGCGACGACGGACTCACCATGACTGAGGCGCTACGTGAGGTCTTGCGAGCAAATATGTCGATCGATCACCGTATAAATCTTTACGGCGAGGACATCGAGGACCCTAAAGGAGACGTTTTTGGTGTAACGCGTGGCCTGACGGCCGCCTTTCCAGGGCGAGTACGCAATTCTGCCCTGAGTGAGTCTACAATTATTGGTACAAGTATCGGTCGCGCACTCGCCGGCGATCGACCCGTGGCGTTCTTACAGTTCGCCGACTTCCTTCCTCTTGCCTTTAATCAGATTGCGACCGAACTGGCAAGTCTAGAATGGCGTACGCTAGGCAAGTGGCGTGCGCCCGTAATCATCATGGTGAGCTGCGGCGGGTATCGCCCAGGTTTGGGTCCGTTCCATTCGCACACATTTGATACGACAGTTGCTCATATCCCGGGCCTCGATGTCGTAATGCCTTCGTCGGCCGCCGATGCAGCCGGGCTATTGAACGCGGCATTTGCAACGGAACGCCCGACGGTTTTCCTATATCCGAAGGCACTACTAAATGATCGAAAGCGCCCGGCATCCCGTGATGTATCGAAGCACTGGGTGCCGATAGGGGTCGCACGAACTTTATGCAAGGGCGACGACATCACGCTGGTTGGGTGGGGAAATACGGTGTCCATCTGTCAGCAGGTGGCTGAGACAATCCGGACGTTTGGTTTCACCGCCGAAGTAATTGATCTTCGATGGCTTTCGCCGTGGGATATGGACACCGTCTGCCGGTCTGTATCTCGGACGCAAAAACTGCTGGTGGTGCACGAGGACAATTTGACAGCAGGCTTTGGCGCGGAGGTATTGGCGAGAGTGGTCGAGTCGGTCGGTGTCCCTGTGCGGGGCGCGCGCGTAGCGCGTCCCGACACATTTATTCCCTGCCATTTCGGGAACCAGATCGAAGTCTTGCCGTCCTTTCGGACTGCGATGCAAGCAACGGCAGGGCTCCTGAACATGGAAATACGGTGGCAATCGAATGAAGAACAGTTGTCGAACCTTTTGTCTGTTGATCTGATTGGTTCTAGTCCCTCAGATCAAACAGTGACAGTTGTAGACATTCGAGTTAAGAACGGCGATGTCGTTAAGGCGGGCGACATTCTTGCCAGCCTCGAAGCCGATAAAGCAGTGATTGACGTGGCCTCGCCGATGGGCGGGACAGTGCATGAGATTATCCGCGCAGTTGGGGAGTCGGCGCCGGTGAATACGCCGTTGCTCGTACTCCGATTGTCAGAGAATCGAACTCGCCAGCCGGCCGCAGCGGAGTCTTCGACTCCACATCTCGTCCGCAGAGCGACGACGTCACATTGGCTGCACAGTGCAGAGCGCAGAAACGTGGTTATTCGGGGGCTTGGTTGTACCGTGGGGCGCGGAGCACTAAGCAATGCCGAACTGGCCCCCCGGTTTCCCTATTGGCGGGACACTTCCGGATCCGACGGACTGTTCAGTCGCACAGGCATCGAGTCGAGGTGCGTCGCCGGCGACCAACAAGATGCGATAACTATGGCAGTTGAAGCTGTCAAACTCTCGCTGGAGGAAGCGCGCATCGATGTGGAAGAGTTGTCCCTCATCATTTGTAGTACCAGCACCCCGACAATGATTTCCCCGTCGACGGCCTGCCAGATTCTACATAAATTATCGCCGCGCTTGGAGATTGCCGCCTATGACATTCAGGCAGCGTGCAGCGGATATTTGTTCTCAATGGCCAATGCTTGGGATTTCTTGCATACGCATCCCGGTAGCAATGTCCTTCTAGTTACTACGGAATTGATGCGAAGCGTCGTCGATATAAACGATCCCGATACCTCACCAATATTCGGCGACGCCGCCACGGCGACTGTGTTGAGTTCGGAATCGCGAGGAAGCCCACATTTCGCGATGCTTTCTCGCCCGTACGTGGGTGCGGTGGGAGAAAACGGTACCGCCTTACGAGTCCCTCTGCCGCGCGAAGGAGCATTCGTAAAGATGGATGGCCGGCGGGTATTTGCGGAGGCGGTTCGGCGAATGCACGATTCATTGGTAAGAGTTTGTGAAGACGCAGGGCTCAGTATTGCTGACTTGGATCTCGTAGTTCCGCACCAAGCCAACGGGCGAATTATAGAGGCAATGCAAACACGATTACGATTACCGGCAGACAGAGTATGGAATGGCATGCGGTATTATGGCAATACGTCGTCGAGTTCAATACCGCTTGCTCTTACATCCATACTAAAAGAAGTGACAGATCGAAAACGTATTGGCTTGTGCGCGTTCGGAGCCGGCTATACCTTCGGCGGCGCAATTTTGACTCGCTGACGAGTGTCAACGGCGTAAGGACGCCGCCGCAGCTCGCAAAGTGGACAAAGGGCGCCGTGTATGAATTACAACGACTCGAATAACGCGAGAAAACGCTTGGTAGTATTCTTTACGTTGATTTTCCATTCGACTGGTGCAGAGAGCTGGGCACCATCGGTGCCAGCCGTCCCCCTTCCTCTATCTTTTGGTCGACGGGAGTCAATAGCCGTGAAGCGTCATCTGTAGCCAACTGAACAATCTGTTGCAATTTATGGGACAACTATTCATTGGATCAACTAGGGTTCTGCAGCGGTTAGGTTTCCGCGTCACCTCCCGTCCGCCCAAAGACAATTGTTGAACAAGCTCATTCGAGATTGATCGCAACGAAACCGTTTGTTGGCGGTGATATTTATCGCTAGCATCTGCCAAAGGTGGCAGACAGATCCCCGGAAGGGGTTCCACGAGGAGTGAAACTGGTGGTGATAGTTAGTCTCATCCGCTTCGCCGCAGAGTCTTATGGCCATCTTGGGTCCGGACTATTCCTATGATGACGTCGGTTGAGTCTGCCATCAAAGAGATTGTAGCCGTAGGAAGGCGGCTCGACGGCCGAGGTCTGGCTGCTGCTACTTCCGGCAACTATTCATTGCGGGTGAATAATGATCGCATTGCGATTACGGTGTCAGGCTGCCATAAAGGCCGTCTACGCGCCTCCGATGTCATGCTAGTGGATACAGAGGGACGCTCGTTGGACAACCGGGTACCCTCGGCCGAGACGCCCTTGCATATGCAGCTCTACCGATTGTACCCGCGGGTGAAAGCTGTTTTACATGTTCATTCCGTCACCGCGGTGGCATTGACGAGTTGGTTGCCCGACATCAAGCACCTGGCACTAGAGGGCTATGAAATGCTCAAGGCACTTCCGGGCGTCACAACCCACGAGACCCGGGTCGAGATTCCTGTGTTCAACAACTCACAAGACATGCCAGCCCTGGGCCGATTCATCACAGCCCGACTGAGGGGGGAGCCACCGCCGCCCGGCTATCTGATCCGGGCCCACGGCCTCAATGTGTGGGGCGCGAGCGTCGACGAGGCCGAACGGGTCTTAGAGGCACTGGAACATTTGTTGGCGTGTGAACTAGAAATACAGCAGTTAAAACCGAGAGGACAGTCCGGAGGAAGACCATGAGTCGTTTGACCATATATCCGGATCACGCGCCGCTGACGGCAGAGTTCGACAGCGCTAATGGCGAGGAAATCGCTGCCGCGTTGCAACGCATTGGCGTGCGATTCGAGCGGTGGAATGCCGTACGCTCCCTGCCGAAGGATGCGCATGACGACGACGTGCTGGAATTCTATAGACCGGACATCGAGCGGCTCCAGCGCGAAAACGCCTATCAGTCAGTGGATATCGTGCGCTGCCTTCCCGACAACCCGCAAACAACGCAGCTGCGCGCAAAGTTCCTGAATGAACACACGCACGATGACGACGAGGTACGATTTTTCGTTGAGGGAGCGGCCATGTTCTATCTGCGGATCGATGGAAAGGTGTACATGACGCGGTGTGAGCGCAACGATTTGATCGGTGTGCCTGCCGGCACGCGGCATTGGTTCGACATGGGGCCGATACCGTATTTTACGGCAATCCGGCTGTTTATCACACCCGAGGGTTGGGTGGCGCGATTCACGGGCGATCCCATCGCCGCCCGCTTCCCCACTTTTGATAATTCATAGTAGAAATGGAATTCAACGGAATTTGCGCGGTGGTCGTCGACGTCGAGGGTACGACTAGCAGTGTGGCGTTCGTCAAAGAGCACTTGTACCCGTATGCGCGGCGGTACATTCCCGAGTACGTGCGCGAGCATGCGACCGCCATCCAGGACATCTTGGATGATGTACGGCGGATCGAGGGAAATGCGACCCTCGAGATACCGCAGCTGGTCGCGGTGCTGTTGCACTGGATGGATGACGATCGCAAGATCACGCCGCTCAAGGCGCTACAGGGCCTCGTCTGGCAGCGAGGTTTCGACAGCGGCGCGCTGCACGCGCCTGTTTATGAAGATGCCGTTCGCGCGCTAGAGGTGTGGCATAAGCAGGGACTGAAGCTCTACGTATATTCCTCGGGCTCGGTGGCCGCGCAACGGCTGCTGTTCTCGCATACCGAACACGGAGACCTGACGCCGTTATTCTTCGGCCACTTCGACACCACGACGGGTTCAAAGCTCGAGGCTCAGTCCTTTCGCACCATTGCAGGGTCTATCGGGCTGCCGGCCGAGGCTATCTTGTTTCTATCCGATCACCCCGGTGAAATCGAAGCCGCAGTCGGTGCGGGAATGCAGGCGCTATTGGTGGACCGGGATTCCGTGCCGGCATCCACTGTCCAGCAAGGCCGTATTCGGAGTTTCGACGCCATCGTTCTACCGGACCTGTCCCGCCGTACAGAGCGGCCCGCGGCACCGCACGGCTACCGTACTCTGACGCCGGATACCGTCGCCGACTATGTTCAACATTGTGACGGGGTGGCGGACCGGCTCGGCGGCCTACCCGCACGATGGAAAGCGCAAGAGATCGGAGACGGAAATCTCAATCTGATTTTCGTCGTCGAAGGGACCACTGGCGCCGTCGTCGTGAAGCAGGCGCTGCCCTACGTGCGCATGGTCGGCGATAGCTGGCCCCTGCCGCTGTCCCGATCGCATTTCGAGCATCGCGCGCTCACTGAGCAGACAAAATGGGCAGCGCCTTTTGTGCCCGAGCTCTACCATGCCGACTCAGCGATGGCGCTGATCGTCATGGAGTACCTCTCTGCGCATACTGTGCTTCGCAAGGGGCTCATCAAAGGCGTGTGCTACCCGCGTATGGCCGAGCATCTGGGTACCTTCCTCGCCCGTACGCTCTTCCACACCTCCGATTTGTCCCTGAACGCCGCGGAAAAAAAGCGCGGCATCGCAAATTTCCTCGGAAATGCCGCTATGTGCAAGATCAGCGAGGATCTCATTTTTGATGAGCCGTATTTTGCGGCACCGATGAATCGCCACACCAGCCCGCAGCTCGATCCAATGGCATCGGCGCTGAGAACTGACCTCGCCTTGAAACTGGCGGTTCAGGAGATGAAATGGTGCTTTCAGAACGCGCCCGAAGCCCTTCTTCACGGGGACCTGCACACCGGCTCGGTAATGGTGACCGACACGGACACGCGCGTCATCGACCCCGAATTTGCCTTTTACGGTCCGATGGGATTCGATTTGGGAGCGATCATCGGCAATCTGTTGCTGGCCTTTTTCTCCAGGCCCGGGCATGAGGGGACTGGTGCAACAAGTGGGCCGTATCAAAAGTATCTCTTGGATCAGATTCGAGTGCTGTGGGAGACGTTCGAGCAGTCGTTCACGCAGTCCTGGCGCGATCGGTCGACGGCTCCCGGCAGCGGAGACATCTATCAGCCGCGCCTCTGTGTCGATACGCCGGAACTGCCGAAGCGAGCTATCGACGCTCGAATGGCGGCAATCTGGAATCAGACTTTGGGCTTTGCCGGATGCAAGATGATCCGCCGCATCGTCGGGCTGTCGCATGTGGAAGACTTCGAGAGCATAGCGGACGCCGAGATGCGCGCCGCATGCGAACGCCGGGTGTTGAACCTCGCGCGTGAACTATTGGTCTGCCGTGGTGGCTATGCCAGTGTGGGCGACGTGACGGACGCGGCGGTTCGAATCACATGAGAATCACCGGCTCGCATCACCGTTCGATCTCGCTGTGCGAAAATGGTTGGTCCGTCCGCATCGTCGACCAGCGTCAACTACCCTGGAAGGTCGAGACCGTCGAGCTGACATCGGCGCCTATGGCGCGGCAGGCCATCCAGGAAATGTGGACGCGCGGAGCTCCGCTGATCGGCGCCACGGCCGCCTACGGATTGTGCATGGCGCTGCGCGAGGACCCTTCGTACCGCTCGCTCGAAGAAAATTACGCGATGCTGCTCGCCGCGCGCCCCACTGCCGTGAACCTGCGCTGGGCGTTGACTCGGGTGCGTGAGGCTGCCGCCTCGACCCACGGACAGGCGCGTATAGCGGCGGCGTACGCCTGCGCCGCGGCCATTTGCGATGAAGATGTCGAGAACAATCGCGCCCTCGGTGAACATGGACTGAAATTGATTGCCGGTCTGGTACGTGGCACTGCTCCGGTGAATGTCCTTACGCATTGCAATACGGGATCGCTGGCGACAGTCGACATTGGAACCGCGTTGGCACCGATTTATCAGGCGCATCGATCGGGGATTGCCGTTCATGTGTGGGTATCGGAGACTCGGCCGCGCAACCAGGGGGCGCTGACGGCTTACGAGCTTGCCTCGGAAGGAGTACCGCACACGGTGATTGCGGATGACGCCGCCGGCTTGCTCTTGCAGCGGGCCAAGGTGGATCTATGTATCGTCGGAGCGGACCGGGTGGCCCGCAACGGCGACGTGTGCAACAAGATCGGCACTTATCTCAAGGCCCTTGCGGCCCACGATAACCAGATTCCCTTTTACGTCGCCTTACCCTTCTCGACGTTCGATTCAACAGTTGCCAGCGGGGCGGAGATAGTGATCGAGGAGCGTGCCGCGGACGAGGTCATCTGGATCCATGGACGAACCGTCAGCGGGGATATCATGCGGGTAAAGCTCACCGAATCGCAGGCGGCCAACCCGGCCTTCGATATCACTCCCGCGAGGCTGATTGGCGGGTACATCACCGAGAAAGGAGTCGTTACCGGAATCGATACAATGGCGACGGGAGTGTCCGCGTTTGGATCACTATAGTGTTCAGCAGGGCGACGCCTTATCCTGTGCTCCACTGCCGATCCACCCTTGGCGATCTGGCCTGCGCGAAGTGGCACGTACTTACGAATCAAGAGAGGCCATATGAGGGGTGTACCAGTGACATGGACTCTCCCGCTCTTATGCGGCATCGGTTGTGTCAGACTGAGATATGTGGGTCAGTCACGGAGCGGGAGGAATGGCTATGAAGGCTACACCGGTCGGCTTGGATATTGCCAAGCAAGTGATTCAGATTCACGAGTTCGATGAGCATGGCGTAGCAAAGTCGCGCAAGAGACTGGCACGCCCGAAAGCACTTGAGTTTTCCGCACAGTTGGCGCCGTGCAAGGAATGGAGGCGTGTGACGGTGCTCACTACTGGGGGCGGAAACTCACGAAGTTTCGAATCTCCCGCTAGGGATCGACAAAACCTGCGCCTTCAGGCGGCAGGTGGTCCATCGATAGGGCGCCACGGCTCGCACCCACCCCGATGCTGCGAGTGCCGTCCGGATTCTCTTGGTCTTCAGTCTGCGCAGACGATGCGAAAGTCTCGAAGGATGCGCGAGTCATGGGCGCGGCTGACGAAGCCGCCCAGCCGACCGGGCGACATTTGTCGCCTCCCTCAAACCCACCGGCTAGAACCGGTGGAGCGTTCAGTCACACGGTCAAGCTCATGGCAGCGCAGTTGGCAATTCCTTACCGTAAGCGCGGTAAGAACGATGCCGAGGCGATCGGCGAGACCGTGGGTCAGTCCATCATGCACTTCGTCGCGGTCAAGACCGAGCAGCAGCAGGCAGTCCTGATGGTGCGCCGCGCAAGAAGCCTGGAAATGGCGAATCGGACCGCTCGGGTTAACCAAAGTCGAGGGCTGCTCGGAGAGTTTGGCATGATCGTGCCGCAAGGAGTAACGTGCTTGCGACGGCACCTACCGCAATTCCTTGAGGATGCAGAGAACGGGCTTCGCACGCAAGGTACTGGCCCGGTTGCCCGCACAGTTTCGCGAACTCGCGAAGCGTCGAGGCGGCGGCGGCTGGTCGAGAGCATTGGTCCGATGACAGCCACTGGTGTTGTCGCGAGCATGGGCAATCCGAACGTGTTCAAGAGTGGCCGCAACTATGCCGCCTCGCTGGGACTCGCGCCGCGACAGCACTCGAGTGGCGGCAACACTTCCCTCGGCCCGCTCACACTACGTCTGTTGACCCGCATAATATTGCCAGTTGACGGGGCGATCTCTTAATGACTCCGCCGGAGCTGCGGAGCGCGATCGTTGCAGTAATGGATTTCCCAAAATCCGGCATATTATTTCGGGATATTTCGCCGCTATTGCGGAGTCATTTCGATATGACGATTGCGGCTCTCGAATCACTACTATCGGATTCCGAATGGGCCGCTATCGACGCGGTGGCCGGTATTGAATCCCGCGGCTTTATTCTAGGCGCTGCATTGGCGGCGCGGAGGGGCAAGGGATTCGTTTTGGTGCGCAAACAAGGCAAGTTACCACCACCGGTGGTAAATGTGTCCTATGATCTAGAATACGGATCCGCTGTACTGGAAATTCAGCGTGGCCATGGTCGCGTCGTACTGGTTGACGATGTTTTCGCTACCGGCGGTACGATGACCGCATCGGCTGATTTGTGCGTACGCGGGGGATACGAAGTTCGGGCGCTAATGACTTTGATTGATCTCCGGCTCGTGAAAGACTATTTCTGGCAAACTATGCCTCTGCGTGCCGCTGTTATCTACTAGGACCACTTCCTGGCAGTTGAATCTCTGGATCTTGTGGTTGCCCCGATAGCGCGCCACCCATCGCGCCAAAGTCTTCTCGGGAAGATGTTCTATGACCTGCGCAAATATCAAGTTCCTCGAATGCATCAAACACCTCGACTGTTTGGTTCGATGTCGCCACGGCACCGCCTGCGGATGAAATCGAAGACATCGTCATATGCGTGTGTTTGCTAGGTCCTTCATGCACTACTTATCGCATTCCAAAAACGAAAGGTTGGGAAAGGCCTGGAGATAGGTTCTAGACTTATGGCTGAACTGCCCCGAATTTTGGTGATCATGGCTTTGCAGTCGGAAGCGGCTGGTATATTTGAGAGCGTCGGAGTACCGGTGATTTACTGTGGCGTAGGGAAGGTGAATGCTTCCATCGCGCTAACCCGCGAGCTATCGCGCTATGTTCATTTGGCACAGCCACTGCCTTTGGTCGTGAACTTTGGATCGGTGGGTAGTCAATTGTACAAGAGGGGAACTATGGTAGCTTGCCATGAGTTCTTGCAACGTGACATGGATGTACGAGGATTGGGCTTTGAATTAGGGGTTACCCCGTTCGACGAAGTGCCGTCGTTATTGCGCTTTACGCCGAAATTCTCACATCTCAGCCCGGCAGTCTGCGGTAGCGGTGATACCTTTGCTATGGCTGATAGTGAGATGACTTGTGAGGTGTTGGATATGGAAGCGTATGCCCTCGCCAAGGTATGCTGGATTGAAGAAGCGCAATTCGTCTGCGCCAAATATGTGACGGACGGCGCCGACCATGCCGCAGCCGCAGATTGGCAAGACAACGTACATCGGGCAGCGGAGGAATTTTTATGCCTGTATAGAGCATTGGAAAGTTCGGTCCTTGGATTTTCCTCTTGAGACGGTTTTGCCGAGGCATTGAGCGACCCGGAACTTCACTATTTCGTCGTCTCGATACCTTTAATAGCTCACCTTGAAAGTCGGCGAATCCTCCGGCTTCATTTTGCGCCGATCGTAAATGCGGGTGGTGGCGATATTGGCGTGGCCGAGCCACTCCTGGACCTTGGCAATGTCGGCGTCGTGGTCGAGGGCGTTGGTGGCGGCCGTGGCACGCAGCGCGTGCGCGCCGATTTTGAGCCCTAAGGCCAATGCGTATCGGCGGACGAGTTTGTAGACACCGTCGGGGGTGATTGTGTTGTCCAATTCGCCGGTACGGTTGTTGCTGACGGGGCGAAACAGCGCGCCTTCGGTGTCGGCGGCATGGCGGGCTTCGTCCAGGTAGTCGTTGAGTAATTCGTGCGTGCCGGCGTGCAACGGGATGTAGCGGGTCTTGTTGCCTTTGCCGTGCACTCTCAAGTGCGGGACGCCGCGGCGCGGCTGGATGTCTTTGATCCTTAAGCGGCAGAGCTCTTCGCGCCGCAGGCCATGATATAGAAGGGTGGCAAGGATTGCCCGGTCGCGCAGGCCTTTGAGGGTCTTTTCCTTTGGCAGGTTCATCAGCTGCCGGGCTTCCTTGTCGGCAATCGCGGGCGTCTTGCCTTCGTAGCTGTCGACCTTCGGTCGCTTGACCCCTTTGACGGGGTTCGTCGGCACGGCGTTCTGGTCGGTCAGGAACTCATATAATGAAGAGAGAGCCGACAGTTTGCGGCGGATGGATCCTGGGGCGAGCTTCCGGCGGTCCAGATCCTTGCGCCATGCGATAACGTGCGCCCGCGTGATGAGCCGGAGCTCGACCGGCGTCCGAATACCGGTGAATGACATGAACTCCTTCAGGTCATTCCGGTAGGCACGCCGCGTATGCGGGTTATCGATGTTGGCGAACCACTCGGTTTCGGGCGGTACGTCCTCAAGCTGGGAGAATTCTGCAGAGGTTAGCGCCCGTCGGGGCAGCGTAACCGGCTTCGGCGTGAGTTGTTTCGAGCTCATGACTTGATTTGTTCCGCAGATGGTCGCGTCGGTAAGGCAGCGAAAATCGTGGCACCGTCAGGCAGGCTCTTGGTGTTCCAGCGGATCAAGGGAATGCCGACGGACTTCAAGGCACGGGTCTTGCCAGCATTGGCCTGGTGCCGGTTCTCCCGCGTATGCGTGACATCATCGAGCTCAACAGCCGCGACGATGCTCGTGTCGGTGTTCACGATCAGGACATCGAGCGACAACTGGCTGATGTGATTGACGATCGTGTCCGTGCGGCGGCCGCGCTGGAAATTGATGGCATGGAGGAGCTGAACCTGGGCCAACACAATATGGTTTGGTAAGCTCTGGACCAGGCGCTGGTAAGAGCCCGTTCACGCTCCGCCAAGAGCTGCCTTTTGGCTACCAGCGGCCACGGTTTGTCGGGAGTGCCATTGGCGACGACCATTGCGATTAACGGTGTGTTCATACACCCTATTCTATATTGATAAAATATATTATCAATATTTAGCGCCGCAGTTTTCTGCGTATCTGTCATTTTCAGAAGACGATTGCAGTAGTTCAGAAGAGGATTGCAGTGGACTGCCCAAATCGCCGCTGCTACCTCCGAATGGTGATTCCCTCTCCGGTTAGGAAACGATCGACCCGCTCGATAGTCGAGGGTTTTGAACTGCCCATCAGCAGCAACGACCGCAGCTCACGTGCGCCCTTCGGCGTCGCGTGAGCGGCTTTCAATAGCGCGTCGGCGGCCTCCAGGGCTTCTCGCCAGGGCTCCGTCGGTTTCAACAACGGCGCGGGGGTGGTAGCTTGACGCGGCGGCGACGGTGCGCGCAGTAGATGGGCATCGCGACCCTGCACTTCCAGTCGGTGACTGGACACGAACTCGATCGCTTCAGCAGCGGCGTTGAGGAAATGCACCTGGCGAGTGAAATCCATATCCTCGAAGGGCTGCGAGCTACGCGCGCTGGCTCTCACCGGTAACTTCACGGATCGCCAGATTGCTTTGAGCACATGCGAGCCGCTGGCGGCCGTGGCGGCGGTCGTATTCAGCTCATCGAGAATGGTCCGCAGCAAGCGCAACCAAAGGCCTGTCGGAAACGTAGTATGGGGCAGCGTCGCATGCCCACGGGTGAGCGCCTGCAGCGTGATCTCATCGAGCGCAAGTAGCCGCTCGGATGCAAAGTGCCGTTCTTCTCTCCACAGAATCTGCGGTATTCGCCACGCGTGCGGGGACATCACCGGCTCGAGGAGGATGCCATGCGCCGGACAGGAGGCGATCAGCGCGAGGCGCCAGTGCAGACGCCGATACGGGATTTCATCTTTCGACAAGCAGGCCGGGCAGCCCACGGACATGTCAAAGCGTTGCACGGTGATCCAGGGGCGCCATTGATCGAGCTTCTTGTCGTCCCGGCGATTCGGGGACAGCAAGACTGAATGGCGTTTCACATACCGGGAGAAGAGCGCCGCGCCCGGCTTCCCACGCCCGACCCAGGCGCGCGTCCACCCTTTCAGCGTCATCGAGCGAATACGTGCAATCGACACGCCGGTTCGTTCCGACAGCAACGTGAGGAGCGTCTCGGACGGCGCCAGATCCAATTCAACGTCGGACAGCGCGGGGTGACCGAGGTTATGTACCAGCAAGTCCGTCACCGGCAGATCGTAGAGCACGGCGATTCGGCCGAGCCACGAGGAGAGCTCCTCACCGGCAATCGGGCGCGGATGCAAAGGCCAGCGTGTGACCCTCACGCGAGTTCCCGCTCGAAGGCATGGCGCCGCTGCGAGGGGGATTCGTAATGCGCGAGCGTGAGGGTCTGGGCGGTGATCGCTTCTGCGCCCGATTCGATGGCCGCAATGGCCGCGGCCCTCAACAGTTGGGCGATCTCGCCAATGGTCCCCTCGCTGCGAGCCAGCAAATAGCGGGCGACGGTCTCAGTCCCGAGGACGGATGGTCGGCGCAGCGGATAAGAGGCAGCGAAGCTCGATAACAAGGAGCGCACCTCGTCACCTTCCTGCCACACCGGCAGCGCCACAGGCTCGAAGCGGTTCTCAAGCTGACTGTCCGAGCGGATGGCCAGGTACGCCTCCTTCGTGCCGACGCCGATGATGGGGATTTTCAGTTCGTTGCCGAGAAAGCGAATCAGGTTCAAGAATTCAAGCTGCAGACGCATGGGTCCGGCCAAGATGTTGTGCAACTCGTCGATGATTAACAGCCGGGTTCCCACAGCCCGTAGCAGGGCGAGCGCCTGGTGCTCGAGCTCTTGGGTCCGCATCCGCGGACGAAGCGGCGCCCCCAGGGCGGCGAGTAACATGGCATAGAAGCGGTTGATCGAGGGATCGGACGGCATCTGGACCGCCACGACCGGTACGATCTCCCGGTCGGCATCCCCGCCCGCCGCACGATGCCCGCGCAAGAATTTCTCGATGATCATCGATTTCCCATTGTTGGTCGGGCCAATCAGGAGAAGGTTCGGCATGCGCTGCTTGCGCGGCCAGTTGAGCAAGGCCTCCAAGCGTGCCAATGCCGCGATGGCGCGTGGATAGCCGATCCACCGATCGGCCCGAATGTGCATCACCCGTTCGCTGTCCGGGAGCGCCGCGGCCGCGCGCAGCGCGGGGTTTAGGTGTGAGAACCGCACCGGCGCTTTCACTCGTTTCTTCATAGCCACTCCTCGACGTCCGCAAAGGGCGGCGCAACGTCGGTGCTCATCGGCTCGGTGTCGATGACTAAGGTCGGTATCACCGGGGGTACGGATGCGCCCAGGTGCGCGCGCCTGAGATGACTGCGTCGTGCCGTACGCGAGCTCCGCACGGCGTTCTCCGTGATCGCGCGCATTTGCTCGACGGCGCTGAAAATTGCCTGCTCATCGATCTTTGCGCGGCCGGCTTCACGCAGTCGCTTGGTCGCCGCCCGTTGCTCCCAGGCCGTGATCGGTGGACGGGAGATCGTCCGGTAAGGCACCTCCAGATAGACGTGCCGCTTGGGGTCCAGCACCCAGATACGGCTCAAGTCCCGGGGGTCATGCCGAATCAGAAAGCTCTCACAGCGGTCGCGCCCCGCAATCCAGGGGGTGAGCGCTGAGGCGTAGTAGCCAATGCGATCGATGACAAAGCCGTGGCGCTGGATGCGCCGGTGGACGACGGGTAAGAAATCGACGAGGAAAGCCTGGGTGTTACGGAGCGCGGCCGGTGCACCGAATTGCGCGATGCCGCTCGTCCACTTCGAGGCAGGCGGCTCGGCGAGCGTGCCGTGCACCTCATGGTGATACGGGCCGCAGATCGCCAGGGCAATCCACTTTTCCAACTCCTGGAGCGTCAACGCCGCCTTGGCGTCGCTATCGTATTCACCGCGCTCGGTCGGATTGGAGAACGTCGTTCCTGGCAATTCATGAATCAACTGCATGGTGGTGCCGATCACCCGCTCGACGATGCCGCCATAGTGCGGACGAGGCCGGAACGCGAGCTCGATGCCGTGCACCTCACACCCGCGGCGCAGTCCCTCGCTGTGGAAGTCTGCGCCGTTATCCACGAATAACCGTTTGGGTTTGCCGCTCATCGGCCACGTGCAAGCGGCGCCGATCCGCTCGAGCCACGCAGCTTTGTCCATCCCCGCATGCGTAAGGCACAGACCCACCGAGGTGGCGGAGGGTGCTTCGAGCGTGACGCAGAAGCCCACCATGCAGCGGCTGAACTCATCAATCGCCAGGGTGAGAAACGGGCGACCAATGGGTAAGCGCAGCACCGGATCGACGATGATGACGTCGATCGTGGTGTGATCCATCTGCATCACCTCGAGCGGAGCTGCCGCGGGCGGCGTGACGCCGGCCGCAGGCGTGAGCCGATGGGCGGCCTTGCGGCCCTCGCGTCGCGTGACGACGAGGGCCGGCTTCAGCTCCTTGATTCTCGCCTGGATGGTATTGACCGACGGAACGTTCAGCCCCTCGAGCCGGCAGCGTCGCCGCACGGCCTTGAGGACTTTCGAGAGCCGCGGCTTTTGTGCCGTCAGATAGAGATGCTCGATGGCATCGCGAATCACGGCTTCGATCGCCAGCGCGAGGCGCGTTCGGCCGCGGCCACCGCTCGGTTTGATCGACACCAGCGCCGGCACGCTGCCGCCGGAGAGGCGCCATGTGCGCACCAGAGTGTAGACGGTGCGGGCACTGAGCCCCAGTTGCTTTGCGGCGTTCTCGGCCGCGCGTTGCGAGACGATCGACGCGTCGGCGAGTGGTCCGATGATCAAGGCGCGACGCCGCGCCTCTTGCCACTTCGTATCGCCGAGCGTGAGGGCGCCGTTCTCCGTCAACAATTCACTGGGAGGAATCATCGAGGTGAGTCATCCTGCGTCCAGAGGTGAAGACCCGAAGCGCGCTAGAAACCACTGGCAACGATGTCCCTGGTGTCAGTTTGGGCTATACCCCAACTGAGCGTCAGCAAACCCGGCCGAATGCGTCAATCTAGAGTCCAAATGTGCATTGATTGACAGACGCCGTCAAGGGTCATAGATTTCAACCTGACAGTTTCACCGGAGATGGCATGGCAGGACAGCGCATCGGATACGTTCGAGTCAGCACCTTCGAACAAAACGCCCAGCGGCAGCTCGATGAGATCCCCGTCGATCGCCTCTTCATCGATCAAGCCTCCGGCAAAGACACCCAACGCCCGCAGCTCGAGACGATGCTCGCCTTTGTCCGCGAGGGCGACACCGTGGTCGTGCACAGCATGGACCGCCTCGCCCGTAACCTCGATGATCTGCGCCGCTTGGTGCAGCAGTTGACCCGCCGCGGCATCCGCATCGAATTCATCAAGGAGGGACTTACCTTCACCGGGGAGGACTCGCCGATGGCTCACCTCATGCTCTCGGTGATGGGCGCGTTTGCGGAGTTCGAGCGCTCCTTGCTGCGCGAACGACAACGCGAGGGCATCGTGCTCGCCAAGCAGCGCGGCGCCTATCGGGGCCGCAAACACTCGCTGTCCGCCGCTCAGGTCACCGACTTGAAGCGCCGCATCGCCGCCGGCGAGCGAAAGGCGCACGTTGCGCGCGAGCTCGGCGTCAGTCGCGAAACGGTGTATCAGTACTTGCGAGCGCCGGCATAGCCGCCACGCAACAATGGGGGGGTCTGGTGCGTCCATTTTTCCTATCGTCCGAACGGATTGGGTTCACCAACTGGCTCGCGGATGATTTGCCACTCGCAAAATCGCTTTGGGGCGATCCCCAGGTGACGCGCTTTCATGGAGGGGCCTGGTCGTCCGAGCAGATCGAAGCGCGCCTATCTTTCGAGATCGAGACGCATCAACAATGGGGCGTGCAATATTGGCCTTTGTTTCTCAAGGAAACGCGCGAGCATATCGGTTGCTGCGGATTTCATACGCGCGACCAACCGAACGGAGTCTGGGAACTTGGATGTCACTTGAGACGTGAGTTCTGGTCAAAGAGTCTCGGGCGCGAGGCAGCGACCGCAGTGATAGATTATGGCTTCCGCGCGCTTCGCTTTAATGCGGTGTTTGCCGGGCATCATCCATCAAACGCCGCTTCACGGAATTTTTTGCAGCATCTCGGCTTTCAATATACCCATGACGAGTTTTACCCGGCCACGCAACTCATCGAACCGTGTTATCTCTTGAATAGGCCTGAGTAATTGAGGATTCGGACATTGCCAGTCCCTATCAGCTACTGAAGCCCTCTTCTGACACTCAATTCTCAGGAGAGGATTTCAGTACGGCCCGGGAAGCGCCCTTCCACTGAAATCGTCTTCTGAAAATGACA
>Ga0182030_10000242_pt1 | contig 96333 bp, 86 predicted proteins | sample 812S3MmetaG_FD_121299 | JGI IMG/M metagenome (GOLD analysis project Ga0182030, IMG submission 121299) | Permafrost microbial communities from Stordalen Mire, Sweden - 812S3M metaG (Illumina Assembly) | ecosystem: Environmental > Terrestrial > Soil > Wetlands > Permafrost | place: Sweden...
CTCCAAAGCTTCCTCTCGAAGGTTCTTTAAGACCGACGCTCAATCCAGAGAAAACAAGACAGTCAAGTAGGCTGGCTGAACTGCCCTCGTAGCTCAGCGGATAGAGCATTGGCCTCCGAAGCCATGTGCGCAGGTTCGATTCCTGCCGGGGGCACGAATAGCTTGCAGTTATGAGAGAACTAATTGGACGCAAGAGATTGCTTGACCAATATCGATCGTGATCTTCGGGGCGATTAAAGCCGTAACTCGCAGCAGAAATGATTCGTACGACTGCACCCCTTGACTCGTTCAGTTCGGTCGCCGAGTTGTCGTAATTGGCGACCCATACTTCGGCGCACACCTCTTGAATGCGCGCGCTTCGCGAACTGTGCTCCAGTGAGTGACTTTCATTTTTTCGGATTGAACGGATGCAAACGAGTTTCAGCACTCACACACGTCATCCGCGTGCGCTCGCGTAGCCCGCACGAACTTCTTGCGCCGTCACGTCACACGACTCAGGTTGAACGAGCGCGCCGTGACCGAGATCCCACGTCCGCGAGATTTCGGCAACGTCGGATCTCGTTGCGAGTGCGGCCGCCTGCACGCCCGCGCCCGCCGACACAATCTCACTGTCGTCGGGCACGATGATCTCGCGCTCGGCGAGCGTGGCCAACACTTGACGATACGCAGTTGACTGTGCGCCTCCCCCAATCAACACCAGACGCCCCGAATCGGTCGCGACACCGGCAGTCGCGAGCGCGTCCAGCCCATCTAGCAACCCGCAGACCACACCTTCGAAGGCTGAGCGGGCGAGGTTTTCTCGGTTGACATCAGTGCGAATGCCGTGCAGTGAGCCCGAGGCGTCGGGTCGATTTGGAGTGCGTTCACCGGCGAAATAAGGAACCAGCGAGAGCCCTCCCGAACCACTGGGTGCCGAAAGTGCAAGCTCGTCGAACTCCGCGTGATCCAGCAAGAGCAGACCACGAATTGAATCGGTCACTAGCGACGCGTTGAGTGTGCACACCAACGGCAGGAAAATTCCGGTCGCATCGGCGAATCCCGCGACCGCCCCCGTTGGATCGTGCGTCGCGCGATCGCACGTAGTAAAGACCGTCCCGGATGTGCCAATCGAGATGGCAACGTCGCCGGCATTAAGACCAAGTCCGAGCGCGCCGGCCATGTTGTCGCCCGTGCCAATCGCCACCGGCGTGCCCGCCTCGAGCCCTAACTCGGTGGCTGCGTCGTGAGAAAGTACGCCCGCCATCTCCCGGGGTCCACGCACCTCGGGCAGCGCACTGCTCCACTCTCGCTGGTCGTCCACCAATGAGAGCAGGTCCAATCGGTATTCGTTCTCAGCCGCGGACCAGTAGCCCGTTCCCGATGCGTCACCGCGGTCAGTAACGAAATTGCCGGTGAGCTTGAAATTGAGCCAGTCGTGCGGTAAGAGCACGTGCGCAACTCTTGCGAATGAATCCGGCTCGCACCGTCGGAGCCACGCCAGCTTCGTGATAGTAAAGGCCGCAACAGGAATGCTGCCGCAGGCCTGCGCCCATCCTGCGGCGGAGAGCTTTTCGAGTAGCCGGTCAGCATCGGGCGCCGACTGCGTGTCATTCCACAATTTGGCCGGACGTATGACCTCACCGTTACGGTCCAACACCACGAGGCCGTGCTGTTGACCAGCGACCGACAGCGCCACGATGTCGCCGCCGGGATTCGGGTGATCGGCCGACGCCACGGCCTGACCCATTGCCTGGACGAGTACGCCCCACCACATTGACGGTTCCTGCTCGCTGAGCGGAGGGGTCGTCGCGGTATGAGCCGATCGTCCTGTTCCGATGACGACGCCGGTCGCCACGTCGCGCAACTCGACCTTCGTCGACTGCGTAGAAGAATCAATGCCAGCTACGAGGGGCATTTTCGCAACTCTACTGGAGCAAACCTTTTATGACGTGTGCTCACCGACGTATGGACACCGTGGCGCAGCGTTCACGGGACAATGATCATGCGCACGGTGTCGGTGATCGCGGCGCCGCCTGACGCGGAGCCGGCCATGACGACGACCGTGTCACCGGTCTTGGCGAGCCCGGAGAGTTTGATCTGCGTCACCGCGAAGTCACAGAGGTCACCGATGTCGGTCGCCGGCGAAAGGTATATCTCTTGCACGCCCCAAGAGCCGCGCATCTGTCGGGCCGTAGCTTCGCTCGGTGTGATGGCCACGATCGGCATCGGCGGACGGAACCGTGATATCGCCCGGGCGGTCATACCCGAGCGGGTGCACGCCACGATCGCCACGGCGTCCTCTTCCATGGCCGCGCGCCACGCCGCGCCGGTGATCGCGCCCGTGATTCGAATCGCGTGCGACGCCGTGTCGGTGATGTGCTGGATCCCGAGCGTCGCGCCCCACGTCACGTAGTCGAACGATTTCTCCGCCCGTCGAATGATGCGGTCCATGGTGACGACGACACCCACCGGGTCGTCGCCAATCGCGGTTTCCCCACTCAGCATCACCGCACTCGCGCCGTCGAGCACGGCGTTGGCCACGTCGGTCACTTCCGCGCGCGTCGGCACTTGGGCGTGCGTCATTGACTCGAGCATCTGGGTCGCCACCACGACGGGACGGGCGTAGCGGATTCCCTGCAGGACAATCTCTTTTTGCAGGTGCGGCACTTCTTCAATCGGCAGACGCACGCCCAAGTCACCCCGTGCGACCATGATGGCGTCGGACACCTCGATGATCTCGTCGAGGTTCTCGATACCCTCGCTCGTTTCGATCTTGGCCATCATCATGACGTCGCTCCGCGACAGCACGGTTCGCACCGAGACAATGTCAAAGGCCGAGCGGACGAACGAAATGGCGAGGATGTCGAATGACTCGCCGCGCAGTGCCTCAAGGCGCTCACGGTCCTCGTCAGTGGGAAGTCGCCCGTCGAGTATCGACGACGGCAACGAGAGTCCCGGCTTCCCCTGCACCGTCCCGCCCGAGCTGACGATGGCCCGCACGTTCTTGCCCGTCGCGATGACGTCAAGGGAGACGCCGCCGTCGCCAATATGGATCTTGTCGCCAATCTTCAACATTGGCAGCACGCCCACGCGCTCCACCGAAATCCGTGACGCCGTGGACTCCTGATCAAATCCTTCTACCAGTTCGATTTCTGAGGCGAGGTTGAGGTCCACCGACGCCGTGCCGAACGAACCGGCGCGGATCTTGGGCCCAGGGATATCGACCATGAGTGCGAGATCCGGCGCGAGAGCGCGGATGCGACGCAATCGTTCGATGCCCGAGGGGATATCGCCGTGGGCGAAGGAGAGCCGGAAAACGTCTACGCCGGCAACAATGAGGTCCTTGATGACCCGATCGTTGTCAGAAGCCGGTCCAATAGTCGCAACAATTCGCGTGCGCCGCACAGATATACCCCCGTTTTCTATTAAGTCTAGAAGGTTGAAATGACCTGGTTGTTACGTCACCATGAAAGAGAGCTCGTAGGAGCACTCATTTGGTCGGACGTAACCAAACGACTTCGTCGATTACGAACGAACCGGCACCACTACGTCCGCGCCGTCAACATCAACGACTCGCAGGTTCATGCCGTAGCACTGGGCGAGTTCGCCGCTTCGCACCACCTGACCCGCCGGACCGTCAAGGACAACCTTTCCCTTGTCGAGCAGGACCAAGCGATCGGCGAATTGGCCGGCCAACGTGAGGTCGTGCATGGTCGCCACAACCGTGAGACCACACTCTTCAACCTGGGCCTTGAGCAGTTCCAGTAAGCCCATCTGGTGGCGCAAGTCAAGTCCGGTAATCGGCTCGTCGAGCACGATCACCGAGGTCGACTGGGCGAGCGCGCGAGCCAATACCATGCGTTGACGCTCTCCGCCCGAAAGCGTCACCACGTCACGCTCGGCAAACTCCTGCAGCGATAGTCGCTCGAATACCGAGTCGACGATCCGGTAATCATTGTCACTCGGCGCGTGCAGCAGACCGTGGTAGGGCGAACGACCAAGCGAGACGTACTCCCTCACGGTCATGCCAGGTGGAATTTCTGGATGCTGGGGCACCAGGGAGACCACGAGGGCACGCTCACGCTCGTTCATCGTGCTCAGTTGCGTGCCCGAAATCGACACGGATCCGCTCGCGGCCCGTCGCAGCCCCGCGACCGTCTCGACGAGGGACGTCTTGCCTGCGCCGTTCGGTCCGATGATGGTGCACCAGGTGCCCGGTTCAATGACCAGCGAGACGTCAGCGACCAAGACCTTGTTGCCGGCCTTTACCGTCAGGGAGTCAATAGTGATGAGGCTCATCGCACGAGCTGCTTGCGGAAACTCAAGATCAACACAAAGACCGGGGCACCAACGAGGGCGGTGACGACGCCAAGTGGCAGTTCGGACGGCGCAATCACCGTGCGCGCGATGGTGTCGGCGAAGACCAGGAAGGCCGCGCCGAATGCCACCGACAATGGCAGGATGCGACGGTAGGAAGTGCCTACCAACAGCCGAACGATGTGGGGCACGATGATGCCCACAAATCCAATGAGCCCGACCGCCGAAACTATGGCCGCCGTGCCCAATGACGAAGCGGCGATCACGATCAGGCGCACCCGGCGAACGGGCACGCCCAAGGAACGCGACTCGTCTTCACCAACGCTCATGACGTCGAGCGCCCGTCCGGCGAGGACGCAAATCGTGACGCAGACGAGCACGTAGGGCAGCACCAGGTCGACCGAGCTCCAGCTCGCACTCGCCAAACTGCCGAGCAGCCAGATGTACACCCGGGCGAGCGACTGGGCCGAGGCCTGTTGCTGCAAATACGTCTGCAGGCTCGTGAGCAACGCGGCCACGGCCACGCCCGCCAGTATCAACGTCGAGGCGCTCGAGCGCAATCCGCGGCCCCCGATGATCCACGTGATCGAGACCGCCGCCATGGCGCCGGCGAAGGCCAGTAACGGGGTCCACGAAGGGGTATAGGTGCCGTCACCGATATCCATGATCGCGAACGTCGCGCCCAGCCCGGCACCGGCAGCGACACCCAATAGATACGGATCGGCCAGTGGGTTACGAAAGACGCCCTGGTAGGTGCCGCCCGCCACCGACAGCATCGCCCCGGCAAGTAGCCCCAGCACGAGACGGGGTGCGCGCAGCTGCCAGATGATGGTCGACTGCAGCGAGTTGAGCGTGCTGTGGCCAATGCCGACGTGACTGAATATTGAACCCACGATTCGCATCGTGCCAATGGGCGTGGGCCCGATTGCCAACCCGCAGACCACGGCAACGCACAGACCAACCAATGTCAGTATCGTCACCAGCGCCACTCGGCGCCCCGTCGGTGGGTTGGCGGTGAGCACTACTTCTTCCAGAGTTTGGACTCATTGAGCGTGGTCTTTACAACAGCGGTCAACTGATTCATCAAGATCCCCAGACGCGGGCCCCAACGCGAGGCAATGTCCTCATTGAGGGCAATCACGTTGTTGTTCTCGACCGCGCTCACCTTGCTAAAGCCTGTGCGCTTGGCGATACTGGCGGGCGTCTGCGAGTCGTCCAGGAAGATCAACTTGGGGTTCGCGCTAATGATGTACTCGGCGCTCAGTTGGGGGTAACCGGCGTCGGCGGTCGTTGAGTCGGCGTCGGCAATGTTGACCAACCCCAACGACTTCATGAGCGAACCCACGAAGGTCTGGCTCGTGAGCGAGTAATACGGATGAGTGGCGACCTCGTAATAGACGGTGATCTTCTTCGTGGGATGCGGCGGTATTGATTTGATGTCCGCCGTGATGGTGGCGCTGAGTGAGCTCGCCAGCGCGTTCGCCTTGACGACATGACCGGTCAACTGTCCCAGTTGGCGAATCTGGCTCAGCGCATTGCCTACCGACGTCGCGGCGTCCTGGAGCACCACCTTGACGCCGAGGCTGGTCAGTTTTTGCTGAATCGAGTTGGCGTCGTAGGAGATCACGACCAAGTCGGGCTTCGTTGACGGGTGCGACGACGTTGACTTACAAATGCTCAGTACGGCTTCAACGCTGGGGTTGAGGGCGTTGATTCGCTTCGTTGGCAGCCCGGTCGTGGGATAGTCCGAATCGGTGTCAACCGCTTGGACCAGTGACCCCGCGCCAATGGCGAAGAGCGTCTCGGTGGCCGTGGGTGAGAGCGATACCACGCACATGGGGCTCGGTGCGGACGAGGCACCCGCGAACGAATCGCTGAGCAGTGGTAACGCCAGTGCACCCAACATGAGTGCAAGGACGAAACGGAGGGTCTTGAACATGGATATCTCCTTTCCGTCGAAGTGGGATGGGCGACGGATGGATATCCGAACGACCGCTCCTTACCTCGAGAGCTGTCTTTCAAATCTCCTCGCGGAAGGCGACCTGGCTATGTGGGCTTCTCACGAAGGCCACTTACAGTTGCGGGACAGCGTCGGAATCTCACCGACTTCGCTGCCGCGAGGCGAACCCGACCTTACCTCACGTGGGGAGCGCTACCTTCAAACAATTAGAAAACCAACCGTGTCGTTGGGTTTACGGCTTCTCCTCGTTGACCAGGTCGACCATCGCTTGGAGATATTTGTCCGTTGCCCTGCGCTGAATGATTTGAGCCACAGGTGCGCCGACCCTGGTCAAAAAATGTCCGGGCCGCGACATCGCCCGAACCGTAAAGGTGACCGTTCCATCGGGCGCCATCGTCACCGAGAACAACTCTTCACCGCGCTCTACGTGGTGCGGGAGGGTCCCGTAGGTGAATCCCCATTGATCCTTCGATTGTGTTACCGACACGACCCGACAGGACACTGTTACGTAACCAATCGGAAGCTTCATCAGCAGGATGACATCGGCCGATTCTCTGACCTCAGCGCCACGTGGAGTGACCGTCAATCCAGCGCATTCGTGGACACGCCAACGTTTGATATTTTGCGTAGCGGTATCAAAGACACGCTGGCCATGACCCACCATCACCGATCCGCCAGTCTCCTTAAAGCCCCACAGGGTGTGCGGTCGTTTGAACATGCCCGATGGTGAATACGCAACAGCAAGTTTTGATTGCGCTGCAAGCACGCTCTCGAGCTTCTTGTCGTTTGGCCTGCGAAGCCAAAAGGGGCCATGCGTCACGCATTTGACGATACTCAACCGAATTCTGGACGTACGTCGAGAAAATCGCGCCAGGGATTCTCGTCGCGATGCAACTGCGTCGGGGGCGCGGGCGAGAGAACGGGCCGATTACTCGGACTCGCAACTCCTGGGTTCGACGGATCTCAATAAGAAGAACGTGTCAGCTCATTCGTGCTCACCAAGACCACGGCATATCGGCTTGGGGCCGGCGTTGACGTTGCCGTAACGGTGGCGAGTCATCGCGACGCTTTGTTCGCTCAACCACCGAGGGCCCTCCACATCCCCCGCCTGAGTGAGGGGTCGCCGGTCCGTCGTAACGCCGCGCTCTAGCAGCGCGCCGACGGGGGCCACTTCCTCGCTGAGCCAGCGAACTTTGCCGATGGTTCCACTTCGTTCGACGAGCTGGTCCACGTTCTCTTCAGTGACATTGTTGACACCCTTGATGCCGCTTCTCGAACTGAACGAGATTGTCGCACCCGTCAGTGTGGCGATGGCGGCGACGTATCTGAGAGCCTCGGATCCAAAGGATTCGTCGACGCGCACCACGATCGTTGCCAAGTTGTGCCGGTAGCGATGCTCGTTGACCTCGACCAGGAGGCCGGATTCGTCGCGCGCCTTTGAACCAAAGGTCCGCCACCACGTCGTCAGTTCGTCCATCGCCGCGTCAACATCAACCAGTCGCGGCCAGTGCCGCAGACAGTTGGCGTAGTTAGGACCACCCGCTTTCGCTGTTGGTCCGACACTGCTGCGCTTCCATCCACCAAAGGGCTGGCGTCGTACCACTGCGCCAGTGATACCGCGGTTGAGATAGACGTTTCCGGCTTCCACATGATCGATCCAGAATTGACACTCCTGTTCGTCGAGCGATTGGAGCCCCGCGGTGAGCCCGTAGGGCACTTGGTTCTGCCACGACAGCGCGGTCGCAAAATCGGGTGCCGCCATGACGGCGAGTACCGGTCCAAACCATTCATTCAAGTGACTCCACGAGCCCGGCTGCACACCGAGTTTCACTCCCGGTCGCCACTGCAAGTTGGCTTCATCGAGGGGCTGGGGTTCTATCAACCACGTCTCGCCGGGGTCCAAGTGAGTGAGGGCTCGTTGCAACGCTGGCTCGGCGCTGCGGATGATTGGGCCGACGGTCGTCCCGAGTGCATAACCGGGGCCTACGCGAAGGCTCTCTACCGCGTCGCTCAGCTGTCGAATGAACGCGGGGTCCTCGAGAATGGACGTTTCAACGATGGCCAGGCTCGCCGCACTGCACTTTTGTCCCGCGTGACCAAATGCCGACTGCACGAGATCCTTCACCGCAAGGTCAATATCGGCGTACGAGGAAATCAGTATCGCATTCTTTCCACTGGTCTCGGCCAGCAGATTGATCTCGGGCTTCCACGAAGTGAAAAGTTTCGCCGTCTCGAACGCGCCGGTGAGGATGACGGCGTCAACACCGCCATGAGTCACCAGGTACCTGCCGGTTTCGTCGTCGCGTGTAGGCAGGAATTGCAAAACGTCCCGAGGCACTCCCCCCGCCCACAAATTTTGCGCTAGCTCCCACGCTGTCGCGACCGTTTCGGGTGCCGGTTTCAGGATCACACAGTTGCCGGCCGCGAGTGCGGCACACACGCCGCCGCACGGGATCGCATAGGGGAAATTCCACGGCGGCACGACCAGCACCACTCCTAGGGGTGTTTCGGCACCGTCGTCGCGCACCTGGGAGGGATAGTAGCGAGCGAAATCAATTGCTTCGCTCACTTCCGCGTCGGCTTCACTGACCGTCTTGCCGGCGTCATACGCCATCACCGCAATGGCGTCTGCTCGACGTCGTTGCATGACATTCGCTGCCTCGTTGAGGATCCGGCGGCGCTCGGTGATTCCCACCTCCGACCATCGATTCGACGCCGCCCGAGCGGCATGGATCGCCTGATCCACCAGATCTTTTGAGGCAACGCCGTAGCGATAGCGCACGGCGGCATTATCGCTCGGGTCGTGTCCTTCTTCATACTCATTGCTCGTGACCTCAGCTGCGTTGATCACCAAGGGAATCTGACCAACCTTTCGCGCGCCCTCTTGAGCGAGCGCGGCCGTTACGACGTGCACGTAGGTCGGGCTCGTGGGATCACCGTCGGGACTGTTCTCGAATGCCCCGCCCGCTCGCTCTCGACCCGCCTCGTGGCGGCGCGACGAGGTGTCCACGGCATGGCGCTCTCGCACCGAGGTGAGGAACCGCTCCTGTTGGTGTTCGAAAATATGCGAATCCTGCGCGATGTAAAAAGCAGCCTTGAGATAGTTCTCGTCGGACGTGTTTTCATCAAGTCGTCGCACCAGGTACGCGACGGCCGCGGCGAAATCGTCGTGGCGTGTCACGGGTGCGTAGAGCAGTACGTGGCGACCGCTCTTGGCGATCGCGAGCGCCTCGGCGCTCGCCATTCCTTCGAGCATCTCGATGTCGAGTTGGTCCATTACGCCGCGTGCACGCGCCACGTCGAGCGCCCACGACAGGTCAAAGAGGTTGTGGCTGGCGATGCCCACGCGGATCGCATGTGCGTGCTCCATTCGCAACGAGAGGTCGACCAGACGCAGGTAGCTCGCGTCAACTTCGGCCTTGGATCCGTAGGGCGCCGGTGTCCAGCCGTGCAGTTGTGCTTCGGCGTGCTCCATGGCCAGGTTGGCACCTTTGACGAGTCGGACCTTGATGCGACCGCCGCTGCGTGCGAATCGACTCGTGGCCCAGACGAGTAACTCTTCGAGCGCTGCGTGCGAGTCGGGCAGGTACGCCTGGAGCACGATGCCCGCGTGCAACCTCTCGAACTCCGGTTCGGAGAGCACCGTACGAAATGCGTCGACCGTGAGGCGAAGGTCGCGAAACTCTTCCATGTCGAGATTGACGAAGACGCCATTTCCGGTTGACGCGCGATAGAGAAGTCGGAGCTTCTCACTCACACGCGACAGGGATCCTTCGTGGTCAATCAACGTGAGCTGACTCACCACGGAAGAGAGCTTCACCGAGACGTAGTCGACGTGGGCGCGCGACATCATTTCGAGCACCCGGTCAAATCGCTCGTTGGCCTCTCGCTCGCCCAGCACCGCTTCACCGAGCACGTTGATGTTGAGGTGAATGCCTTCTCGTTCGCGAGTTTCGAGATGGCGCAGCAGCGGGGCGACTTCACTGGCCAAGATGAGGTCCTTGGACAGACCCCGCACCCGGGCGTGCACGACGTTTACAGCAGTGACTGGCGTGACACGTGACACCAGTGAGATGAGTCGCAGTCCAGCAGCATTAAGCAGTCCAAACCCGGCGACGGATGAGCGACGAGCGGCGACCCTCAGGATGCCCGCGGCGCTGCGTCGCGAGGACACGCGCATCACCTCGTCGGTGAGCGTCATCGTCACTTCAATCGCTTGGCGGTCACGTAACAGGCGCGCGAACCTCTTGCGATTGGCCCGTTCTCGACCGGTACGCAGCCCCTCGGCATCGAGAATCAGCTGACGAGCACTCGCACACGAACCCGGGGCCAGCGCATCAAGGGCGCGATCAGTCGTCAATGTCATAGTCACAACTCTTTTCTCAACGAGTCTACGTAGCCGACCCGTGAAAATAGTTGGCCCGTCCGCGGTGCGCTGACGTGTCGCGTCACGCGACGGAGCGTCTAGACGGTCATTCCGCCATCGACGGCAAAATCCGCGCCGGTAATTGCCGACGACGCCGGCGAGCACAGCCACGTGATGGACTGGGCGATTTCCGTGGGTTCGATGAGTCGACCAATGGGTTGCTGGGCACCGAAGGCCTCGCCATTCTCCAATCCGTACACCTGGGCCGACGCTTCGAGGATTGCCGTGCGCGTCGACCCCGGACTCACGACGTTGGCGGTCACTGCGTACTCGGCGAGGTCCATTGCCACACCGCGAATGAGACCCACCACCGCGTGCTTCGCCGCACTGTAGGCGGCCAAGTGGCGCAGACCCATCGTCCCCGCTGCGGAGGCCACCGCGACGATTCTTCCGTTCGCCCCGGGGCCATTGGCAATCAACGTCGGCGCGGCTGCTTCAATGAGGCGGCGCGTACCCAAGACGTTCACCGACCAGACCGCATCCCACGCGGCGTCGGAAATTTCCCACAACGGTCCCCCGGCGGCCATGACCCCGGCGCACGCGACCACCGCATCAAGTCGACCGAAGTGCCGGACCGCAGTTTCGACGGCCAATTGCATGTCGGTCGCGCTGCGTACATCGCCAACGAGTCCCAGCACGGCGTCACCGTGGCGCGCCACCACCGCGTCCAGGTCGCCCGGCGTCGCCAGCGAATAGGGAACTTCGGGGATATCACGACAGCGGTCCACCGCAATTACTCGGTAGCCGTCATTGACCAACGCGTCCACGGTCGCGGCGCCAATTCCGCGCGCCGCGCCGGTGACAACGGCGACGCGGGTCATGCGCCCAACGTTCGGTAAAAGTCCGGCGGCGCGACGACGTCGTCGCGAGTGAGTTCGCTGATGTCAGAGCGACCTAGGCCGAGCAGCGCGGAATCAATGCCCCCTCGCAAAATGTCAAGCACGTTTTCGACCCCGGCCTGTCCATTCGCGGCGAGACCCCACAACGACGCGCGGCCGATCATGACCGCCCGCGCACCCAGGGCGAGGGCCTTGACAACGTCGCTGCCTCGACGAACGCCCCCGTCGAGCAGTACTTCGATCTGGTCACCAACCGCATCGACCACGGCCGGCAACGAGCGAATCGGAGCCGGGGTGCCGTCGAGGTTGTTGCCTCCGTGATTAGAGACCGAGAGCGCCGTCGCGCCGAGATCGACCACGTGCCTGGCGTCATCAACCCGGCTCACGCCCTTGACCATGAATGGCCCTTCCCACTGGCTTCGCAGCCACGCTACGTCGTCCCAACTAGGCAATGGGCTCTGCATCCATTCGTAATACGCGCCAAAGAATGTGGGCGGCGTCGTGTCCTTGGCGGCCATGTTGGGCGTCGAGAGCGTCGGCAAATGACCGGTCTTGGCGAACGACCACAACCATCGTGGACGAGTGAGCACCTGGGGAGCGAGTTTGAGTGCCGCCTTCAGGTCAATCTTTTCGGGAATCCAGGGACTTCCCCAATCCCTGCCATTGGAAAAGGACCAGTCCAACGTCAGGATGATCCCTTTGGCGCCGGCCGTCCTCGCGCGCGCCAGCCGTTCGACCATCACGTCACGATTGCCCGACCAGTACATCTGAAACAAGACCTGGTTACAGGCGCCACACACGTCTTCAATCGAACAGCTCGCGAACGAACTTAAGCCCATGGCCACGCCCCGAGCGGCCGCCGCACGAGCGACCGCGACTTCGCCCTCGGGATGAACGGCCTGCACGCCGGTGGGCGAGATCAGCACCGGCATCGACACCGATTGACCCATGACGGTCGTTGCCATGTGACGCTCGTTGGAGAGCCCCGCGACGTGAGGGGCAAAGCCCAACTGGTCAAAGGAGTCGAGGTTGTCCATCGACGAGAGGCCTTTTTCTGATCCCCCGATCAGGGCTCCATAGACCGATGACGGGAGGCGCTTCTGGGCGCGGCGTTGCGCGATGGCCACCGTCTCGAACCACTGTGACGCCATTTAGACCCTCTCACGACTCATAGTGACATTACCGGAGCCACTTTCGGGCCAACTGTTCAGCGCGTTGACAGTGACACTGGCATTCGGCGCGAATGGTCCGCTGCGGACGAGGGTCGAAGCACTACCCGTTTCGCCGCCAACGCCGTCTCCCCGTGACCAAAGACACACTCGGGGTCGGGGTCGGTGAGTTCCAACCCCGTGAAGAACTTGGCCGCCATGCATCCACCGCGACAGGCGTCGTAGGACCCACACGATCCGCAGGCACCGGGGTTGCCCGGCTCTCGCAGCGACGTAAACAACTCGCTCTTGGTCCACACGTCACTAAAGCCAGCTGCCCGTACGTTGCCGGCCCTGAACTGCTCGTGGATGACAAAGGGGCAGGCGTAGACGTCACCCACGGGGTCTATGAGGCACACCACGCGACCGGCGCCGCAGAGGTTAAGGCCCTCGAGCGACTCGCCGAGTGCCGAGAGATGAAAAAACGAATCGCCCGTCAGCACAGTGGGTCGCGCCAGCAGCCACTGGTACAGATCGCGGTTCTGGAGCAGCGTCGGGTGAAGGGCGTCCCACTGCTCGACCGCGCGGCCCGACGGACGCAGCCGCGTGAGGCGCAACTGTGCGCCGTATGTCGACGCCAGTGCTTCAAACTCATCGAGTTGCTCAATGCTCTCGCGAGTCATCACGACCGAGATCTTGAAGGGTCCGAAGTTGGCGTGCTGCAAGTGATCCATGGCGCGGCGCGCGGCGTCATAACTTCCCGCGCCGCGCACTCGATCACTCGTGAGAGCGTCCGCACCGTCAATAGAAATCTGTATATCGAGGTAGTCAATGCTCGCGAGCCGCCGCGCCGCGGTCCGGTCGATGCGCGTGCCATTAGTCGAGAACTTCACGCCAACTTTCTGGTGCACCGCGTGCTCGATCAGTTCAAAAAAATCTCGGCGGATCATCGGCTCGCCGCCACCGACGTTGATGTAGAAAATCTGCATCCGAGCGATCTCGTCGATCAACGACTTCGCTTCGTTCGTGCTCAGTTCATTGGGGTCGCGTCGACCCGATGATGAGAGACAGTGCGTGCAGGCGAGGTTGCAGGCGTAGGTCAACTCCCACGTCAGGCAAATTGGCGCGGAGAGGCCTCGCTCGAACCGGTTTCTCAACGAAGTGTTAGCGCTCACAGATGATCTCCGAACTGGCCAATGACAAAAGCGCTATCGCGTATCGATCATGCTGATCGCGCGCCACCACGGCATCCATGGCGTGACGCGCACTTTCGAATCTTTCGAGCGAGCGCACGAGTTCGACGAGTTCCGGTGACTTGAGAAAAACCAGCCTCCGAGTCCCGTGATGGTAGGCCATGGCGCCGAAGGCTTCGTCGCGAAGCGACACCTGAGTGTTGATGCGCCACGGCGCCGAAGCATCGAACGCGTCGCTCGGCTGCGCTAACACGATCTAGTAGACCCCGCAGAGCCCGTCAATCGACACCTCTTCGACCAGCAACTCTTCCACTTCCCCGATCTCGACAACCTCTTCATCAGCGATAATCGTCTCTGTCGACATGGTTCCTCCTCGAACGGTTCCATTCTGGTCGGTCTGGAACACCCAGGGTTACCAACCGTGTCAAACTTCCCACGTGACCGACCTCATACCCGTCGCACCAGAGCCGGTGGATGCACCCATTTTGATGGGCACCACGGTGATCCTCGACAGCGAAGCAAGATTCCTGGATCGTGACCTGCTAGCCGGGGGCGCTCCATGGCGACTGCTGCACCTGCCGGGAGGTTCAAGGGCGGTTGCCGAACGTTGGGTCGGCGGCGGCGTGGTGGGCGCCGGTGAGGAGCGATTTGCGCGCACGCTCGTCCAACAGGGGCTGCTCCACCCGCTCTACCATGGCGATGTCAACATCGATGACGTCGACGTCATCATTCCGGTGCGTGATGACGTGGCGTCCCTGCGCTCCCTCTTGACGCAACTCAAGGGGTTTCACGTCACCGTCATCGACGACGGTTCGGTGCATTCGGGGCTCGTGAGCGAATGCGCGGAGCAGTTCGGCGTCAAGCTCATTCAGCTCGAAGAGAATCAAGGACCCGCCGGGGCTCGTAACGCCGGCTATCTCGCCACTTCTCGGGCGCTGCTGTGGTTCATCGACGTCGACGTAGTGGTTGACAACGCGCCGGACGTCCTGGGACGCCTGAGCGCGCAATTTGCCGATCCGCTGCTGGGTGCCATTGCACCGCGCGTCTGCGGCGGCGCTGGATCTACCATTCGCGACGATTTCGAACGCAGATTCGGCCCACTCGATATGGGTCCAAGAAGCGGCCTGGTGATTTCGGGCGGACCAATTAGCTACGTACCGAGTGCCTGTCTGTTGATCCGTCGCAGCGCGTTCGGAGACGGCTTCGACGAAATGCTGCGCGCGGGCGAGGACGTCGACTTGGTATGGCGACTCTCGGACCAGGGTTGGTTGGTCCGCTATGTCTGCGACGTCGTCGTTGTGCATCGCGCCCGCGGTACGTGGCGCGATTGGTGGAACCAGCGGGTCCGATACGGCGCCTCGTCGAGCGACTTGGCCGAGCGCTACGGGACCCGTGTGGCGCCCGTGCGAACCGATACCTGGACGCTGATCGCGTGGTTGAGCGTCTTGGCCTCCAAGCCCGCGATTGGCGCCCGCATTGTCCGCGTCGCTCGTCGCTCGCTGCGTGAACGATTGGCGTCCAACACCGATGACCCCGATCACGTATCGAGCGAGGTGGTGACCAAGGGCATGCTGCGCGCGGGCGGACCGCTCGCGCGATCGGTCGTTCGCACCTTCGGCCCGCTCGTTGTCTTGGCCGCCCTGCACCCACGACTTCGCCGCAAGGCAATCATTGTTTTTGCGTTGGGAACCGTCTGGCGCTGGCGTCATACAAAATTCCACGCCAGCGACGTGCCACTCGCCATGGCCGACGACCTCGCCTACAGCGTGGGCGTGGCACAAGGAGCGTGGTCCAGCAAGTCCTTACAGGCGCTGACGCCCCACATCGTCAAGTCTTCGCTCAGTGTTCGCGAACTGCTCGGAATCAAAAGCGGCGAGCGCGCCTGACTAGAAGCGCACCACACCGCGGACGTTCTTGCCCGCCGCGAGGTCAAGGTATCCCTGGTTGACTTCGTCGATCGTGTATTCGCGGGTCACCAACTCATCAACAATGAACTTGCCTTCATGATGGAGCTTGAGCAATTTCGGAATCTGTACCCGCGGCGCAACGGAGCCAAAAATGGTGCCACGCAGTTCCTGGTTGTACAGCGAGAACATCGCGAGATTGAGGTCCACTTGCGTTTGGGCGAACGGCGCGATCGCGGTCGCGACAATGACGCCGCCCTTGGCGGTGATGGAACGGGCCTCTTCAATGAGCTCACCCGTCAAGCGTCCCGGAGTCAGGACGACAACATCGCAGTTCTTGCCTGAGGTGAGTTCGCCGAGAAATGTGAAGGCCGCATCGAGTGTCGAACTCGCACCGTGCGTGGCGCCGATCTTCATCGCCCGATCGACCTTGGACTGATTGGTGTCAATGGCAATCACGGCACGGGCCCCCGCGTGCACTGCGCCCTGGATGGCGCCCGAACCAACGCCGCCGCAGCCCACCACGGCGACCACGTCGCCTGGCTTCACCCCTCCGCGATTGACTGATGAACCGAACCCGGTCGCCAAACCGCACGAGATGAGCGCCGCGGCGCGCAAGTCGTACCAGGGATCGATCTTGATGAGCGAGGCTTCGTGGACCACGATGTGCTCCGAGAACGTGCCCAGCTGCGCGAAGCGGTTGAGGTGCAAGTCGCCATAGTGGTGTCGCCACGTACCGTCAGAGATCATGGGACCGGCCAGCGTCGAGGCCCCCAGGTCGCAGATGTAGGGACGGCCAGATGCGCAGTACTCGCACTTGCCACACGAGGGCACAAAGGAGACCGAGACGTGGTCCCCCGGCGCAAGGTCACTGACGTTCTCGCCCACGGATTCAACAATCCCTGAACCTTCGTGTCCGCCAACGAACGGGAACATGGAGTCGACGCCTAGGAAAGGCAGCACTTCTGGCGGCACCGCGATATCACCTACACGAGTGTGCTCGTCCGAATGACACATGCCGGCGAAGGACATCTTGACCTTGACCTCGTGGGCGTGCGGCTCATCAATTTCGATGAGCTCCGTGTGCCACGGTCCATTGAGTTCGGTAGCGATTGCGGCTTTAACTTGCATGCTTCCCCCGGTCAAAAACGTGGACGCGACGCGTCACGCTGCGTACTCTAGTGCGGGCGCCCGTAGTTGAAAAGAGGCCTACATCTGCTCCGGAGCCTGGATGCCCAGCAGAGACAAACCCAGGCGCAACGTGCGCGCGGTGAGTTCACAGAGCGCCAAACGCTCGTCGCGGAGTTGACCCTCAGACGACAGCACGGGACAGGCCTCGTAGAAGGAAGTGAACCTCTGCGCGAGATCGAACAGGTAGTTGCACAACCGGTGGGGCTGCAATGCACTCAGCGCCATGTCAAATGCCTCCGGGAACGCCAGGAGACCGAGCGCCAGGTGACGTTCGCTCGCAGAACCCAACAAGAAGTTCGCGCCGTCGGCGTTCCATTCACTACCCAGTCGGCGGAAGATCGATCGAAGCCTCGCGTGCGCGTACTGAAGGTACGGTCCCGTGTCGCCTTCGAAGGCCAGCATTCGATCGAGATCAAAAACGTAGTCACGCTGGCGTTCGCCTGAGAGATCGGCGTATTTGATCGCGGCCAACGCGATCTGCACGGACAGTTTGGCTCTTGATAGACCGTCACCTTCAAACTTGCGTGACACCAACGCGTCGTCCGCGCGGGTGATTGCTTCGTCAACGAGCCCGGCCAGCAGGACCGACTCACCGCTGCGGGTTTTGAACATCTTGCGGTCGGGACCGAGCACGTGACCAAAGGCCACGTGTTCACATCGAACGTTCTCGGGCAGCCATCCAGCCATGCGGGCCACGGCATAGACCATGTCCAGATGCTGGGCCTGCGGGGTGCCCACCACGTAGAGCAGTTCATCGGCGTGCAGATTGCTCACCCGGTCGCGCACCGCGGCTAAGTCCGTCGCCGCGTAGCCGTAGCCGTCGTCACGTTTCTTCACGATGAGCGGTAACGGCTCATTCTCCCGATTCGTGAACCCCGGCGGGAACACGCACAGTGCGCCATCGCTCTCAACGAGAAGTCCCGCCTTATCCAAGTCAGCGACCACGTCGTCGAGCATGTCGTTGTAATACGATTCGCCGACGGCATCATCCGCGGTCAACGTGACGTCGAGCTCGTCGTAAATGTGCGAAAGATACTGCACCGATTGGTCGACGAGGATCTTCCAGAGACGCAGCGTCTCCGGGTCACCAGATTGCAGAGTAACCACGCGCAACCGACTGCGCTCTTTGAAGGCATCATCCGCGTCGAACTTCACGCGAGCCCCTTGGTAGAACGCGTTGAGTTCACCCATGGAGAGAGAGGCAATTGCCTCATCCTCACCGAGGTCAAGCAAATGCTCGATCAACATGCCGAAGGGCGTTCCCCAGTCGCCGAGGTGATTTCGTGCCACGAGGTTGTGGCCGGCAAATCGATACATGCGCGCGAGCGCGTCGCCGATGATCGTTGAACGCAAGTTCCCCACGTGCAATTCCTTGGCGACGTTGGGCGCCGAGTAGTCAAGGACAACGGTTTTTGGTTTACTTGCGGGCGCGCGACCCACGCGCGCGTCACCGAGAAGGGAACGCAGCTGGCTATTCAAGAATTCCACGCTCAGCGTGATGTTGAGGAACCCGGGACCGGCGACTTCCACGCTGGCGACGTCCTTGAGGTCACAGATGGCCACGATCTCATTGGCGACGTCGCGAGGGGGTCGCGACACCCGCTTGGCGAGCGCCATGACGCCATTGGCTTGATAGTCGCTTCGCTCCGAGGTCCTCAGCACGGGATCGGCACCGGGAGCGACCGAATCGAAGGCCGTCTGCAAGCGAGCGTTCAATAGGTCATAGGTCGACGTCATGGAGAACAGTCTCGCACTTTGGCAGTTCCCTGGCGCTCAGCGGCTGAAACGAAGCGTTGCGTTTCACGGCAGAATGGGTATATGACATCTCCTTCACTGAACAGTTTCAACTCGAAGAGCACGCTCGACGTCGCGGGCCGATCGCTCACCTATTACTCGCTCAAAGCTGACGGCCTTCGAGATTTTGGTGTCGAACGATTGCCGTACTCCATCAAGGTCCTGTTGGAGAACCTGTTGCGACACGAAGATGGCGTCAAGGTGCGCGCCGCCGATATTCAAGCGCTGGCGCGCTGGGCCGACACGCCCGGCCGTCACGGAGAAGCGGCCGGCGATGACGCGCGCGAGATTGCGGTTACTCCCGAGCGAGTACTCATGCAAGACCTCACCGGTGTGCCCTCCGTGGTCGACCTCGCGGCGATGCGCGACGCGATCATCGCTCTGGGTGGGGACGCCAACAAGATCAACCCCCTGGTGCCCGTGGAAATGGTGATCGACCACTCGGTCATCCTCGAACGCACCGGAACCCCGGAGAGCTTCGACCAGAACGTCGCGATTGAATACGAACGCAACATTGAGCGCTACACATTCCTCAAGTGGGCGCAGAGCTCCTTCGGACAGTTTCGCGTCGTGCCCCCAGGCATGGGCATCTGCCACCAAGTCAATCTCGAACATCTCGCTCGCGTGGTCTTTGAGCAAGACGGCGTTGCCTATCTCGACACGGTCGTCGGCACCGACTCGCACACCACGATGGTCAACGGACTGGGCGTGCTCGGATGGGGCGTCGGCGGCATCGAGGCTGAAGCCAGCATGCTGGGCCAGCCGACGTCAATGTTGATTCCGCCCGTGGTTGGTCTGCGCCTCGTGGGCGCCACTCGCGAAGGGGTCACGGCGACCGACGTGGTGCTCACGGTTTCCGAGTTGCTGCGCAAGCATGGCGTCGTGGGCAAGTTCGTCGAAGCCCACGGACCGGGAGTGGCGTCGCTCTCTCTCGAGACGCGCGCAACGATTGGCAACATGTCGCCCGAATACGGGGCCACATGTGCCATCTTCCCGATTGACCAAGTCACGATTGACTACCTCGCATTCACCGGTCGCGCCGCCGAGCACCTTGAACTCGTCGAGGCCTACGCGAAGGCTCAAGGAATCTGGCACGACAAGAGCGTGGCCGAGCCCATCTACTCCGAATACGTTGAACTGGACCTCGCGACCGTGGAGCCAAGTTTGGCCGGACCCAAGCGTCCCCAAGATCGCGTGTCGCTTTCGGGAGCGCGCGGAGCGTTTCGCGACGCGCTCGGACGAGAACCACTACAAGTGCGCGGCATCGACGCCGCGGAGCACATCTTCGACGGCGCGGTCACGGTGGCGGCGATCACCTCGTGCACCAACACGTCAAATCCTGCGGTCATGATCGCGGCCGGTCTCGTGGCCAAGCGCGCGGTCGAGCGTGGTCTCAGTGTGAAGCCCTGGGTGAAGACGTCGCTCGCGCCGGGCAGCCGTGTGGTCATGGACTATCTGGAGCGCGCCGATCTCGTCGTGCCGCTCGACAAACTCGGCTTCTATCTCGCGGGATTTGGCTGCACGACGTGCATTGGCAATACTGGGCCGCTGCTAACTGGGATATCCGACGCCGTGAACGAGCACGACCTCTCCGTCGTTTCGGTGTTGTCGGGGAATCGCAACTTCGAAGGTCGCATCCACCCCGACGTGAAGCAGAACTTCCTCGCCAGCCCTCCCCTCGTGGTTGCCTACGCGCTCGCCGGCACCATCGACATAGACCTCAGCAAGGAGCCACTCGGCATCGACCACGACGGCCAACCGGTCTATCTCAAAGACCTCTGGCCTACCGATGCCGAGGTTGCCGAAGGCGTTCGCGCCTCGTTGACGCCCGACATGTTCAAAGAGCGCTACGCCAGCGCCTTTGGTGGCGACGAGCGCTGGCAGAGCGTGCCGACGACCAACACGGTTACGTACAATTGGGACCCGGCGTCGACCTATGTGAAGCTCCCGCCATACTTCGAGGGCCTCACCATGGAGCCCGGAGTGGTCGAGAATATCTCGGGAGCACGCGTGCTCGCCAAACTCGGTGACTCGGTCACGACCGATCACATTTCGCCGGCCGGCAGCATCCGCGCCAACGGTCCCGCCGGTCTCTACCTCATCGATGGCGGTGTGCGTGCTCAGGACTTCAACAGTTACGGCACCCGACGTGGGAACCACGAAGTCATGGTGCGCGGCACCTTTGCCAACGTACGACTGCGCAATCAAATGGCGCCGGGTACCGAGGGTGGCATCACCATCAAGCTGCCCGAAGGCACCGAGATGTCGATCTTCGACGCCGCGATGCTCTACGCCAATGAAGGAACACCGCTGGTCGTCCTTGGTGGCAAGGAGTACGGCACGGGGTCCAGTCGAGACTGGGCGGCCAAGGGCACCAAGCTGCTCGGCGTAAAGGCGGTGCTCGTTGAGAGCTTCGAGCGCATTCACAGATCGAACCTCGTGGGCATGGGCGTGCTGCCACTGCAATATCTGCCAGGCGAGTCGGCCGAGACGTTCGCTCTCGACGGCACGGAAGTCTTCGATATCGGCGGACTCGATCCACTCAACCGCGGTGAAACCGTCCACGAGGTCCCTCTGCGCGTGACGCGAAGCAACGGCGACGTCGTCGAGTTCAACGTCCGCCTACGCATCGACACGCCGACCGAAGCTGAGTACTACCGTCACGGCGGCGTGCTCAACTTCGTGCTGCGCCAACTCGCGACGCAATAGCGTCCAATCGCAATCCCAACGCGACTGCAAGGTCACGAAGCGGCCTAAACAGGTAGCGAGTTCTTACTGGGGAAAGGCACTGACAGCGGCGTCGACGCTGTCGTAGACCGGGATGGAACTGAGCGCTTTTTCACCCGATTTCTTGAGTTGCCCGCGTACTTCGGCACTGGCCCTGGCGAACGACACGCTCACCGAATCCTTGTCAAGGTCGGTCACCACTTGCTTTAACATCTCCAGCCCGGTGTAGTCAATGTTGGCGATGGCCGCCGCATCGATGACAATGTGGACGGTATCGGGTCGCTTGAGCATGATGGTATGCAAGTCCCGGCGGAAGATGCCTGCGTTGGCGAAGTAAATGTCGGCGGAGAAGATCACGGCCAGGATGTGATCAACCCGGTCGACGTCACGCTCGTCGGCAATTTCCCAACTTGTCGTACCCTGACGCCGTCCCAGTTCAATCATTTGAGGATGGGCCGAACGCCACGTCTGGTCCAAGATGGCGAGGCCCACGGCCATCGCCAGTCCAATCTCGACTCCAAGTATGAGCACGCCGAGCACCGTCAGAATCGCGAGCAAGAATTCCACGCGGCTGATAGACCAAATGGCGCGCAACTGGGAAATCTTGATCAGCCGACCGGCGACGAAGAGCAGCACCCCCGCCAGGGCCGCCAGGGGAATGCTGTGGGCAATCGACGCGAACGGGGCGACAATGAGCGCGCCGACGGCCGCCACCAGCCCCACTAACTTGGTACGTCCGCCCGCGAGGCGCGTGACCGTCGTGCGGGCCGGGCTGGCGTTCACCGGAAACGCGCCCACGAGACCGGCGGCCACATTGGCCAGCCCCACGCCAACGAAGTCACGGCTCAAATTGTCCGCGACACCGAGTTCGTCGGCCGACGTTCGAGCCGTCGCCGCCGTTTGACTCATAATGACGACCACCAAGGTCAGGGCGGTGGTAACGATCACGCTCCATTCGTGCAGAGTGAACCAGCGCAGCCGCCACGTGGGGCCGCCAACGATGACCGCACCCAGCTCCTGGACACCGTGGTTCGCCAGTGACAACGACACGCACAGGATTGTCCCCACCAAGACCGCGGCCAAGGCCCACGGCATGCGGGGGTTTATCTTTTCGCCAATGGTCATGGCCGCCAACGTGCCCAACGCCAAGACGATTGACCACACGCTCACGTGATGGAAATTGTCGACGATTGCTTGCAGACGTTGGATCACCGAATCGCCACCGCCGGCGATGCCGAACACGTGCGGCAGTTGGTGGACCACGATGATGATGCCGATCCCGCTCATGAAGCCAATGACGATGGGCAGCGATAGAAAATCGGCGAACCATCCCAGCTTCAAGAAGCCAATCGCGAGCAGCAGCACTCCCGTGACGAGTGCCGTGGCGGCGACCAACTCGTAGTACTGCGTCGACGCCGGGAGCGCCAGGCGTAGCAAGGCCACCGCGAAGAGCGGCGCGATTGTCGAATCGGCGCCCACGGAGACAATGGGGTTCGAACCAACCAACACGAAGACCAGCGTCGCGGTGATGAAGGCAATCATCGCGGTGAAAGCCGGCATGCCCGCTAGTTGAGAGGTCGCCAGCTGTTCGGGTATGGCAATGGCGAGCAGCGTGACGCCGGCGAGCAATTGGCCCGGCATATTGGCGCGAGTGACGCCGGCAAAAATGTGGTCGAGCCCGCGAGTGGCCTGGCGTTGACCAATAGGCGTGCGCGCTACGTCAGCCTTGTCCTCGTCACTGCCCATCGGGTAACCATACGACGCCGAAACGCGTCGCGGCGTCTAGCGGGTATTGACGACTTTGAAACTTTCACCGAGGCGGCCTTTGCCGAGCCCGGCGTTCTTCGCGTTGAGACGGGCCCAACTCTTGAGCATCTTCTTCAGTCCCACGCGGCCGCCGACCTGACTCTGGTGACGCTTCAACGCGGCGTACTTCAGGTCAAAGACCTTGGTGATGTCGACCACCATCGTGGGATTCGTCCCCGAGATCCACACGGTCGATACCACGTGAGGTTCGAAGCCCTCGCGCACCAATTCGGGAAACGCGTGCGGATTGCGGGCGTCGGGATAGATCGCTCGCATCGTGGCCTCGCCGGTCGCGAGATGGTCGGGGTGGCTCACGCCGATTCGCTCCCAATTTCGCTCGGTGCTTTGCGTGATAACCAGATCCGGTCGGTGCGTGCGGATGACGCGCGCGATCTCGCGGCGCAGCAACAACGTGGGCTCAACTTGGCCGTCGGGCCAGTGCAGGAACGTCAGTGTGCTGACGCCGACTTCGGCCGCGGCGGCGCGCTGTTCGCTCTCTCGAATCGAGGTTCGCTCCTCTTTGGTGTGCGTTGAGTCGTCGCCACCGGCGTCGCCCGACGTGACGAGGCAGTAGGCCACGTCGACGCCGTGACCGGTCAGCGTCGCGACCGTGCCCGCGGAACCAAAGTCAACGTCGTCGGGATGGGCGACCACCACGAGGGCGCGCTTGATCTTCTTGTCGTAGCTGAAAACGTCAAGCTTTTTCTTCTTGCTCACCGTAGTGCTTCCTCCATCGTCGGATCCCACGTCGCCAGGTTCTTGAGGTGCGGGTCGTTTGAAAAGACTTCCACAATGGGGCGCTTCAGCGCCAGACGGCGCATGATTACTTCAGCCTCAATCGTCTGATTCCACAGCAATAGCGAGACGACGACGCCCGTTGATCCAGCTCGAGCGGTGCGCCCCGAACGGTGCAGATAGGCCTTGTGGTCTTCGGGAGGGTCGAAGTGCATGACACAGTCAACGCCGTCAATGTGCAATCCTCGCGCGGCCACGTCGGTGGCGACCAACACTGGCAACTTGTCGGCCGAAAAATCGGCCAGCGCCTTTTCGCGCTGGCTCTGACGCAGGTCGCCGTGGATGGCCGCCGCGTTCACGCCTTCTTTTTGCAGTTGCTCGACCAGACGGTCAGCCCCTCGCTTCGTTCGACAAAAGATCAGGGTCTTACCCATTGAATTACAGATCGCCGCGGCCACCTTGATGCGGTCCATCTGGTGCACGTTAAAGAAGTGGTGGACCATCAGCGAGACCGTCTGGGTGTCGCTCGCCACCTCGTGGAACACGGGGTCAGTGAGATAGCGCTTGACCAGTCGATCAATCGCGCCATCGAGCGTCGCGGAAAAGAGCAGGGTCTGGTGCGCGTGTTCTGCGATACGTCGCAGCACCCACTCGACCTGGGGCATGAATCCCATGTCGGCCATGCGGTCGGCCTCATCGAGGACCAGCACGTCGAGGTGCTCCACGTTAAGCTCGCCGCGGTCTCCGAGATCGATCAGGCGTCCGGGCGTCGCGATGATGATGTCACAGCCCCGGCGAAGCGACTTGATCTGTCGCTCAATGTCGGCGCCGCCATAGACGGCATTCACGTGCAGCCCCAACGCCGCGCCCAGGGGCTTCAAGACTTCGTACACCTGCACCGCGAGTTCTCTCGTTGGCAACAGCACCAACCCGCGAGGACGGGCCGGGCCGCCTTCGTGGACCAGCTCCTTCTCGCTGTCAGCGACGCGCTGGAGCATCGGCAATCCGAACCCCAAGGTCTTGCCTGATCCGGTCTTGGCCTTGCCGCACACGTCGCGCCCCGCAAGGGCGTCATGAATGGTCAGGGCCTGAATTGGAAAGGCGGTGGTAATACCTTGGCTGGTCAACTCAGCGCAGAGATCGGGATGAACCCCCAGCTCGGCAAAGGTCATTTTGGTGGCGTATAAGTCTGGGGACGAGGCTCCAGACACTTTATTTTCACTACTCACGGGACAACGGTCGTTTCTCGGTTGGACCCGGAACCGTCGTTCGAAAGTGTGGGCCCAAGCTCACTTCAAGGAGCTTCTCCCCTAGTCTACCGGAGAGTTGACGATTTTTGGACGAAACCTGAAAGGCACACGATGGCGCGACTTGAGGCCGGAATGAGGGCGCCCGCCTTCACATTGATCAATCAGAGCGGCAGAAACGTCTCGCTGAAGGAGTTCGCGGGTTCACGCGTTGTTCTCTACTTCTATCCCGCCGACGACACACCGGGATGCACGAAGGAGGCATGCCAGTTCAATGACCAGTTGAGTGCGTTCAGGAATTTACGCGTCACCGTGCTCGGCATCTCACCCGACACTGCCCAGGATCACGTGGCCTTTCGCAAAAAATTTTCGTTGAACTTCGACCTATTGAGCGATCCCGACAAGAAGGTGATGACGAAGTACGGCGCGTTCGGAGAAAAGATGAACTACGGCAAGAAGATTCTCGGAGTGATCCGTTCGACGTTTGTGGTGAGTCCAACGGGGACAATCGAACACGCCTGGTACGCCGTGCACGCCGACGGTCACGCCGGTCGAGTGCTCGGCGCGCTCACGCCCTAGCTTGCGTTGTGACGTCGCACCGTGCGCACGCGGTGCCAAAACCCGGCGACAATCAACAGCACCACCAGGACAATTATTGGTATTTCCGCGGTGTGGAAATCCTTGCTGACGTGATTCCAGTTCTTGCCCGCGGCGTAACCGAGTCCCGCCAGCAGGGCAACCCAAACCGCCGAGCCAATCGCGGTGAGCACCACAAAACGGCCGCGCTTCATCTCGGCGATGCCCGCCGGCACGGAGATGAACGCACGCACGACAGGAATCACGCGACCCACCAACACCGAGACGGAGCCATACTTCTCAAACCACCGCTGCGAACTGTCGAGGTCATGGTGCGTGAGCAACAACCACTTTCCCCAGCGATCGACAATCGTTCGTCCCGCGCTGCGTCCAACTTCGTAGGCAATGATCGCGCCGATGAGCGAGCCAACTGTGCCCACGACAATGACGGCCCACATTGAAAACTGTGCGTGACCGGTGATCGCAGTGGTGCACGCGGCACCCGCAAATCCGTACGCCACCTCCGAGGGAATCGGAATGCATGCCGAGGAGAGAACGGAGAGTACAAAGAGGCCGAAGTAGCCGTAGTGCTGAATGAACGAGGACATCCGTACAGTCTCGCCCATTGACGATGCGCCGTCGCGCGCTACCTGAGAATCTCAGTGCTGATGGAGCGAACACCAGTACGTGGTGCGCCCACCGATGGTCTCGCTCAACATCTGTCCCCCGTCGCGCGGGCACAGGCCTCCGGGAAATCGAGCCTGCATGTGATCGCCGAGGTGCGAACCTCCGCGCCGTTGAAGGGTTCGCATCGTCACGTTGAAGGCTCGAAACAATCGATTCTTCTGGTCAGCGCTCAGTAGGCCCGTTGGGGTTCGCGGATCAATGCCGGCGCGAAAAAGAATCTCGTCGGCGAGCAGGTTGCCCACTCCCGCGACCACCGACTGATCGAGCAACCGAGCCTTAATGGCCCGTCCGTCACCGCGCGTCACGTGCACCACCTCGTCAAACTCTTTTCGGTTCAGCGTGAGCGCGTCCGGACCAAGTTCACTGAGGTCAGGATCAATCTCAAAACGCCCCAGTCGACGGGGGTCGTGCAGAATGAGTTTTCGCCCGTCATCAAATTCCAATCCGCCCCGAATCCAGCTGGACTGAAACGAATGCGGACCATAGAAAAGACCGTCGATGCCCGCGTCGTCATCGATGAGCAAGACACCGGTCATGCCAAAGCGCATGCCCAGGGTGACGCCGCTGGTGTGCAGCAACAACAGTTTCCCGCGACGTGACGTATCGGTGATCGTCAGGTGCTTTACCGCACGAGACCATGCGCTCGGTGACGAGAGTTTCTTGGCGGCGAATCCGTCGGCCCAACCACGAACGACCGTCGCTCCGACGGTTCTATTGGCTAACTGGCGGTACGACTCGACTTCAAGCACTTCGGGCACGCGCCGCAGCGTACCCGCACTTGAGTCTCAACGCTCATAACTAAGGTTGAACCATGGCATTAGACAAACCACACTGGCGCCAGCTCTTCAGCGAAGTAGTGACTTCGGGGCTCTGCACCGGCTGCGCCGCCTGCGTAATCGCCTGTCCCCATGACGTGCTGGACTATAACGCGGATGGCGGTGTTTACAAGCCCTGGCACCTCGACATTGACGGAGGACGCGAGGACTGCACCCACGGCGAGACCGGCTGCACCCTGTGCACCCGCGCCTGCCCGCGCTTTCGCAATTGGGAGAGCGAGATTGACATCAAGCTGTTTGCACGCGAGCGCACCGACGACGAGGTCTACGGCATTGGCGACGTCCTGCTCGCGCGAGCGAGCGACCATCAGCTCATCGAGAACGGCCAGGACGGCGGATTCGTGTCGGCGCTGTTGATCTACGCACTGGAAAACGACGTCATCGACGTAGCACTCGTCAGCGGACTCGAGGGCGACGGATCCACGTGGGTCGCCCAGCCCCAAGTCGCGCGCACGCGCCAGGACGTGCTCGACACGGCGAAATCGCGTTACACCTACTCGGCGAGTCTGCTCGCGTACCCCGAGGCCATCAAAGGCGGTGCGGAGCGAATTGCGGTCGTCGGCATGGGTTGCATGGCGTCGGCGCCCGGCGTGATGCAGTCGCGCAAGGCGGGAAAGATCGCCCGTCGCTTGAGCCTCTCGATTGGCCTCATGTGCTCAAAGACTTTCGACGACTCCATTTTTGAGGGACTCTTCGAGGCCAAGTACAACATCAAACGAGCCGACATAAAGAAGATGAACATCAAAGGCGTCTTCCAGATCTGGACACACGATGGTGCCCTGCACGAGATTCCCTTGAAAGAGGCCCACGCCTTCACACGTGAAGGGTGCAAGCTCTGCCCGGACTTCGCCGCCGAGCACGCCGACATATCCACCGGCGGCATCGGGGCCTTCGGCGATTGGACGTTGGTGATTGTCCGCACCGACAAGGGCCGCGAACTCATGGCGGCGTTGAAAGAGAACGGACTTATTGAGACGCGGCCCGGCGACGATGACCCGGGCGCCGTGGCCCTGCTGCACCGCTTGGCCCAGGTGTCGCGCAAGCGCTGGCCCGAAAACCAAGATCCCGGTCCCCGTCGACTGCCCTTCAGCGTCGCATGAGTCCCTCTTCATTCACGACCATTCTCCTGGTGCGCCACGGCACTACGGCCACGACCGGCACGATCCTGCCGGGTCGTGCCCCAGGTCTGCACCTGTCCGAGCGGGGCATCGCCCAGGCCGAAGCGGTCGCCGGGCGTTTGGGCGAACTGACCAAGAAGCCCGTCGCGCTCTACGTCTCGCCGCTTGAGCGGGCCCGCGAAACGGCGGCACCGATTGCCAAAGTCTTGAAGCTTCGGCCGTTCATCGACCGGGGTCTCTTGGAATGCGACTTCGGCACGTGGACGGGAAAGAAGCTGAACGTGCTCAGTCGCAAGGCGGAATGGAAAACGGTGCAGAACTCGCCGAGCACGTTTCGTTTCCCGGACGGCGAATCCTTCGGCGAGATGCAGCAGCGTGTGTGGTCGACGCTCGAAAAATTGGCGAGGACGCATCGCGGACGCACCATCGTCGTCGTCAGCCACGCCGATCCAATTAAGGCGGCCGTCACCCACGCCCAGGGCGTGCCGCTGGACCTCTTCCAACGCACCGTCATCTCAACGTGCTCGGTGAGCGCTATCGGCTTTACCAGTGGTGGTCCGGTGGTGCTGACCGTCAACAGCACCGCGTCGCTCAGTGAACTGACGCCCTCGTGAACTACATCTTTCAAAATCCTGACCGGGTGATGGTGGGCGTTCGCGGCGAGGTGGGCAATCGACTCTTCCTGCTCCAGGTACGCGAAGGTCGCCGTCTCGTCATCGTCAAGTGCGAGAAAATGCAATTGAGCGCGCTCGCCGAATGGCTCGGCCAGGTGCTGGCCACCATGGGTCGGCCCGCGCACCTGCCCGACGACTTCTCGCTGGAACCCGAATACGAGTCAGACTTCATCGCGGGCGACATCGCCGTCGCCATCAACGAAGAGAACCAGAGCATCGAGGTCACGTTCGAGTCCTCGGACGACGGTGACGACACGCTAGAACTGACCCTCACCAAGGAGTGGGCCGGAGGGCTTGCCATCGCGGTCACCCTCTTGGTTGAAGCCGGCCGACCACTCTGTCCACTTTGCGGCGGACCACTTGATCCGCGAGGCCACGACTGTCCGCGGACCAACGGCAACCGACCTCCCATTCGCTAGCGACCATGAACCGCGACGAGCAGCGCACGCTACTGAGCAAGGGGTCAATTGAGATTGAAGGCCGGGTGTCAGGATCGTCGAATCAAGCGTTACTGGTGACGGTGAGCCTCGACGGACAGAGCGCGCAGGCCTGTTACAAAGCCGAAGCTGGAGAACGATCACTCTGGGATTTCGCGGACGGCCTCTGGCGCCGAGAAGTGGCGGCCTACGAATTAGACGTGGCGCTCGGCACCGACCTCGTACCGACGACAGTCGCGCGCGATGACGCTCCGTTCGGCATTGGTTCACTGCAATGGTGGGTCGACGACAATCTCGAAGACCACTACTTCACGTTGCGCGACAACGCCACGTTTTCTTCGTGGTTCGCCGCGTTGGCTGCCTTTGACGTCGTCGCCAATAACGCCGATCGCAAGGCGGGCCACGTCATCTTTGATGAGACGCGGTGTTGGGCAATTGACAATGGCCTGTGCTTCAACGAAATCGACAAGCTGCGCACCGTGGTCTGGGAGTATGCGGGGATCGAGGTCGAACCCTCACTTCGCGAGCGCGTCGAACGATTCGCGGGTGGAGAGACCGGTGACCTGGCGCAGTACCTCAGCCCCGGCGAACTCGCGATCACGCAGTTTCGCGCCCAGCAACTGGCCGATGATGCTCGCTACCCGATGCCCGACACCGAGAGTGACTGGCCGCCGTACCCCTGGCCACTCATCTAGAGCAGCGGTACGAGTTCACCTTCAAGTTCGGGCACGCCGGATTCGAGCAATGCGAACGTCACGAGCGCACCGACACCGAAAAAAACCGCGCACCACCAGAACGCCATTGAATAACCGTGAATTGTCGCGTGGGTTTTGTATGCGCGCTCGGCGGCCGCAGTGAATGCTGGATGACTGTGACGTAGAGCGCCCATGGTCGCTGACACGGCAATTGTGTTGAGCAGCGACGTGCCCATTGAGCCACCTATTTGCTGGGTTGTGCTCACCATGGCCGAGGCTGCGCCCGCATCGCTCTGCTTAATTGAAGCCGTTGCACTCGCCGTCGCCGGTGCGAAGATCAGACCAAGACCGAGACCCGTCACGATGAGTCCCGGCAACACGTGTCCGATGTAGTCGGGATGGGCGGTCAATCTGGTGAACAAGACCGTGCCCAGCATGCCCAGGATCATGCCGGCAGGAACGAGCGGACGCGGACCGGTCTTGGCGAGCAGTCGCGCGCTGGCCATTGTCGCCGAAAAGGCAATGGCCGCGACGAATGGCAGGAATGCCACCCCCGTGCGCAGCGGCGAGTAACCAAGCGTGGTCTGCAGGTAGTACGCGAGAAAGAGCGATATGCCAAAAATCCCGATGCTCGTGATAAAGAGCGCGATCAAGCTTCCGCCTCGCGTGCGGTTCATGACGATACGCAGCGGCAAGAGTGGGAACTTTGATCGCTGTTGCCATTGCACAAACAGCAACAGCAGTAGCAGGCCCAGCACCAAACTGCCCCAGGTGATCTCGTCGGACCAGCTCGTCGAGACGGCGTGCGAAAGTCCGTAGACCACAAAAAACAGTCCACCACTGCCCAGCACGGTGCCCAGCGCGTCAAGTTTCGTGTCGTGTTCGCTCTTTCCCGGAACGACGAACAGCAACACACCCACCAGCGCAATGGCGGCAAAGAACAGGTTGATGAACAGGCACCATCGCCACGAGGCCCACTGGGTCAACGCGCCCCCGAGCAAGAGACCAATGGCGGCGCCCGACGCGGTAATCGCGCCGTAGATGGAAAAGGCCTTGGCCCGCTCCTTGGGATCTTGAAAGGTGGTGGTGAGCGTCGCCAACGCCGCCGGGGCGAGCACCGCACCAAAGGCACCTTGTACCGCTCGCGCGGTGACCAACATTGAAAAACTGTGAGCCGCGCCACCAATGGCCGACGCCACCGCAAAGCCAATCAGTCCTATGAAAAGCGCATTGCGCCGCCCCCACAGATCACTCAGGCGACCTCCGAGCAACAACAGAGAACCGAAGGCCAGGGCGTAGGCCGTGATGACCCACTGACGATTGGCGGTGGAGAATTGGAGAGATAGCTGGGCGCGCGGCAACGCAATATTGATGACGGTCGCATCGAGCACGACCATGAGCGACGCGGTGCTCAACACCGCGAGGGTCCACCATCGCCGAACGATCGCGTGTTTGGGAGCGTAAGTCATAGCGGTGGCCATATCCTAAGGAACGAAGGGCATTGAAAAGTGCCTAGTGCGTGACAACCAACGAAAAACGCAGAATTGCCCAAGATTCTTTAGTTAACCGCGAGCTTTGAGCGCTTCTATCAGGGCGGGCAATACCTTATTCACGTCACCCACGATGCCGAGATCGGCAATTTGGAAGATCGGTGCGTCGGCATCCTTGTTGATCGCCACGATGTTCTTCGAACCCTTCATGCCCACCATGTGCTGTGTCGCACCCGAAATGCCGCACGCGATGTACACCGTGGGCTTGACGGTCTTGCCAGTCTGGCCGACCTGATGGGAGTACGGCACCCAACCGGCGTCCACAATGGCCCGACTCGCGCCCGGCGCACCGTTGAGCAATTTCGCTATTTCTTCAATGAGTGCGTACTTGTCCGCTTCGCCCAAGCCCCGTCCACCCGATACAACGACTGCCGCCTCTTCGAGTTTTGGACCGCTTCGTTCTTCGACGTGTGACTGGACAATTTTTGCGCTTCCCGAAACGCCCGTCTCACCGGGTGGTGCGCTGACGACGTTCGCGCTTGCGCCGCCTGCAGGTTCGGCGGCAAAGGACTTGGCACGCACGACAATGATGCCGGGTCCGTCAGCGGTGAAGTGAGCCTTAACCATCTGAGTCCCGCCGAAGGCCGGGTGCTCGGTCACCAGTCCACCCTCGTCGGTGAGTCCGGTCACGTTCGTTAAGAGCGGTCGGTCCAATCGCGCTGACAGGCGCCCCGCGATGTCACGGCCGTCGTAGCTGGTGGGAATGAGTATCGCGTCGGGAGCGCCCACGCTCGCCACCAGCGCTGCCATGGCCGACGCCACGGGAACACCTGGTAACGCGTCCGCGAGCGGACCAACGTCATAAAGCGTCGTCGCACCGTAATCGCCAGCCTGGCCGGCCAGCGTCGCAGCGTTGTCGCCCCACGTCACGGCAGAGACCGTAGCGCCAAAAGTGCGAGCATGACTGAGTAATTCCAGTGAGGTGCTGGTGAACGAATCATTGGACGGCTCGACCACGACCCAGAGTGAAGAGAGTGTCATATATCTCCTAGAGAACCTTGATCGACTCGAGGAAGGTCACGATCTTGGCCGCACCGTCACCGTCATCCACGTACTTTTCTCCGGCCTGACGCGACTCGGCCCGGACTACCGACGTGATTTCTTGTCGCGCTCCGACCGGTCCAACCTGACCATCAAGATCAAGGTCGCCCACGCTCAAGATCTCGACCGGCTTAGATTTCGCCGCCATGATTCCCTTGAACGACGCGTAGCGCGGTTCCACGACGCCCGCCGTGACCGTGACCACCGCGGGCAGTGGCGCCGACACTTCGTCGTAGCCCGATTCCGTCTGACGGTTCACGTCCACGTTCGTCCCGTTGATCACCACGGACTTGGCAAAGGTAATGGAGGGAAAGCCAAGTAGTTCGGCGAGTTGCACGGGTATCGTACCGGTATAACCATCAGACGACTCGGTAGCGGCCAGCACCAGATCAGGACTCACTCGACGGATGACCGCCGCTAATACCTTGGCGGTGCCCAGCGCGTCGGTGCCGCGCAACGAATCGTCGCTCACGATGATTGCCTTCGCGGCACCCATGGCCAGCGCGTTGCGCACGCCCGCCAGTTCTGATCCCGAGCCCATGGACACGACCGTTACTTCTCCCTCGCCCGCCTTGTCAACCAGCTGCAGGGCCATCTCGACGCCGTAGGTATCGGCCTCATCGAGGATTAATTTGCCCGAGCGGTCCAGATAGTTTGAAGAATCGAAACTTTGCGGAGCCGCCGGGTCAGGTATCTGCTTTACGCACACAACAACGTTCATGCAGCCAATCTATTCCATGGCGGCGTTCGCTCAATCTGGCGATGCGCCGCTCATCAGCGTCCTGGCCCTCGCGGGATTGTCTGTGATAACGGAGTCGACACCGAGCTCGATCATCCTGTGCAAGGCGTTGCGGCTATTCACTGTCCAGGTATTGACGCCCAGATCCATCTCGCGTGCCAGCGTCATCGCCGCGAGGTCGAGTTCCTTGAAATTGGGATGCACCGCAGTGAATCCCAAGATATGGGCCTGGGTCATCGCGCTGACAAGATCCACTTTCCACAACAGCCAACCGATATCGATGTCAGCATCGAAAGAGCGGGCGTTCACGCAGGTAGCTTGGTCAAAACTGGAAATTATCACCCGATTGGACCAGTTGATTTGTTGGAGATGGCGAACGACTTGTCGAGCCAATTCTCCGGTCCCGTCATAAAACGTCTCTGACCGGTCTTGACTGTTTTTGATTTCCACATTCACCCGCATGCCGTCGCACGACTCCATCGCATCATCCAATGTCGGCACGTATTCGGGCAACTCTCGCTGTCGCGTGTCGCTGATGGCCATTCCCTCACACCGCGGGTCGTGGTGAATCACGAGTGCCCCGTCGACAGTGCGACGAACGTCGAGCTCCACCCCATCAACGCCCTGGGCCTTCGCCGCGAGGAAAGCGGCGACCGTGTTCTCGCGTTCATGCGCGTGCAGCCCGCGGTGCGCGAAGATTTGAGTCACCATTCCAGTGTGTCAGAACTCTCTTGGACCGCAAACGAATCGATGTTTCGCCGGATTCCCTCAATTTACGTGGCCAATGCCGCAACTTCTGCTCGATCCGCGCCTGCTGGTCGGTTCGGTTCTATGCGTCACGACCATTCTCACTTCACGTTTTGCACGGCGAAAGAATCCGCGCTGATCAACGGTGTCGACGGAACTGGAAGGTTCGCACGAGCAGAACAGTCGTACTGGTGAACTGGTGGATTCGAAAAACTCGACCCGTCACAGAGCATGACTACGCCGATGTAATTACACCGGCCGAGCGATTTTGACACCCCTGTTTTAGTGGTTTAGAAATCTTCACCGAACGCGCGGGACTGCGTATCTGAAACGACATCGCTCGAGAACGAGTTTTTCTTTTCGATCCCGAAATCGTCAAAATACCAAATTCACCCTTGTTTTTAGACAAGAAGTTCTGTAACATTTTGTTTCAACCAAATCTTGTTTTTAGCTGATTATTGCTGTGGATTTGCCCATATAAAGGATTTTTAATGTCGTTGATTTGGAACCGTACCCACGCCTGGGACGACGCGGACTGGCGTCAACAAGCCGCCTGTCGCGACACCGAACCAGAGCTTTTCTTTCCTATTGGCACAACTGGCATGGCGACCGACCAAATTGAGTCGGCCAAGCGAGTGTGCGACAATTGCGACGCCCAAAAGGCCTGTCTGGAGTTCGCGTTGGCGACCAACCAGGAGTCGGGCGTATGGGGCGGCACGACCGAAGATGAGCGTCGCAAACTGCGCAAGCAGTGGCTGGCCGCTCGGCGTCGTTCAACCGCTAACTAGAGACGGGCAGTCGTCGGGACCGCCACTCGAACGTAGGTCCCCCCGCCTTCATTGGCTGGCACGCTCTTCATTTCAATAGATCCGTGTAATTGCGCACGAATGAGGTCGCGCACGATCGAAAGACCCAAACTCGTGGGCACCTCTAGAGAGAAGTCCTCGCCCAATCCCCGTCCGTTGTCGCGAATCTCGGCCACGGCGTTTCCATCTTCCTGGAAGAGGTTGAGCGTCACAATCCCGACGTTCGTGTTCTCGGCACCGTCAAAATCGGTAAATGCGTGTTCAACGGCGTTGGTGAGCAATTCTGCGAGGGCCACCGCGAGCGGCGTCGCGAGATCAGTCGACAGCACCCCCAACTCGCCGTTCACCACGATTTCAACCGGGTGCAGCGCCAAGACCGTGTCTTCGACCATCAGGACCAGGGAACGGACGATTTCGTCGAAAACCACCTCTTCGCCCGGTTCTCGCGACAATACCTCGTGCACGACGGCAATCGAGCGGATCCGACGCTCTGCTTCCAGTAGCGCCGTGCGGGTTTCGGCAACATCGCTGCGCCGAGCCTGCAGTCGTAGCAGCGACGAGATGGTTTGTAGGTTGTTCTTCACCCGGTGGTGAACCTCTCGCACCGCCGCTTCCTTATTGAGCAGCACCCGGTTGAGTTTGCGCAGGTCCGACACGTCGCGCACCAGCGTGATGAGTCCGGTCACCTCGCCCTTCTCGAGCAACGGCACGCAGTGAAAGACAATCGCGACGTCGTGGCCGCGGTCGATTTCATCCATCGCGGGAATGCCGTACTCCAGGGTCCGCTCGATAACTCGCACGCGCAAACCCAAATCGTCTAGTGACCGACCTTCGGCCGGTGCGTAGATGCCGAGGCGGTGCAGCGCGTTCGCCGCGTTGGGCGTGGCGAACTCCACGAGCCCCTCGCCGTCGATCAGGATGATCCCGTCACCCACGCGCGGCATGCCCGGTCCGGCGACGTCATCTTCGCGGTAAGGGAACGTCGCGTCCGCAACCATGTCACAGAGCCGCTCGAAGACCGAGAGATAGGCCTGCTCGTAGAGCGAGGCCGGCCCGCGCAGGGGACCCTGCAGGCGCACCAGGACCGCGACGACCGCACCCTCAAATCGCACCGGCACGCACCACACCGGCACTCGATCCTCGACATTTTCAATCATCGCTTCGCCTACCACGCGAGTCCCGCTCTCAAAGGCCTGTCGCACCAGGGGCCACGCGTCGCCGCGCTGCACGGTGCCGACCAGGTCTTCGTTCATCAACGTTGCGCGGTTGTTGGGACGCATCTGACCGAGCACGACAAAATTGTCGTCGCCCGGATTCGTCAGTTCGTCAACCTTGGTCATGAGCAGCATGTCCGAAAAGGAGAGGTCCGCCAGCAGCGACCACGAGACCGTGAGGCGCAGCAGGTGGTCAACCGAGGGCTGGAGCAGTGACGTGTGCTCCGCGGTCAGTTCCGCGAGCGTGGCCATCAGGTGCTCCGGATGGGCACGAGTACGCGCTGGCGGTTGGTGAATGAGGCGAGCTGGGTGACGCCGCGCGCTTCGAGCAGGTCCGCGAGGTCGCCCGCGCGTTCACCGACCCGCTCGAGCGAGTGGGCGTCGCTGGCCATGGTGAAGGTGACACCCTGGCCAATCAACCGATCGAGAAAGCCAACCGACGGATACTGCTCACCAACTGGTTTTTTCCATCCGGCGGACGAGCACTCCACCGAAAGGTCGGCGCCGGCCGCGGCGCTCGCCATCAAGTCCCAGAACTGAGATGGATCCGACGCTATGAATCCGGCGACCTTGATGAGGTCGGGGTGGGCCAGCACGTCGACCGAGTTGGACGCGGCCAACTCTTCAATGGCAATCGTGTAGTCGGCCCAGCACTGATCGACGTCACGCACGGTCCATTCGTGAAAATGGGTGGGCACCTCGTAGTCGTCGAACTGCCAGGTCCCGAGCCAGTGGACCGAGCCAATCAACACGTCGAAGGGGTACTGGGCGAGGATCGGCGAGACAATGTCCATCTGGTCTTGGTAGTAGTCGACCTCGAGGCCAATTTTGACCGGCAGCCCTTCATCCTTGGCCCGTTGGGCGAGGTTGACGTACCGCTCCAAGGAATTGCGCGCGTGCCAGTTGAGGTAGCGCTCCAAGACCGGGCTGGTGGGTTCGTGGCCGTACTTGAGCCAGAACGGTCCCACGGCCGAGACCACGTCGACGAAACGACTGGTGTGTTCGGTCAGCGCCAGCTCGGTGACGCCATGGAGGGCCGCCTCGTCGCAGTAGGCCGCGATCTGATCGAGTTGAAACCAGACGGAGGATTCCTCGTGCGGCCAGAGGTGCAGATGGTAGTCAATCACGCTGGCGCGGGTTTCTGGCGATCAGGCCGTGCCGAAGCCGACGATGCGGTCGCTCGCCGGCGTGCCGAACTCGACGTAGGCAATTCGTTGCGCCGGTACCCCCACGCGCCGACCCTTGCGATCCGTGAGCCAGAGTACCTTGTCGCCGCCCAGGGCGGCCTCGATTTCCTTCATGACCTTGTCGCGGTCCGCGTCCTCGGGCAACTCGACGTCGAGTTCCTTCATTGACTGCACGATGCCGATTCGAATATCCATTACGACTCCTCTGCCCGCGGGCGACTCCCCCATGTTACGGCGTTAGGGCATGATTAAGAACGTGAGTAGTGATGCGCCCTCGGAGCACAATCGGCGCTGGGCCGCCACGATGGAGGGTTTTGAGGGTTCCGCGAGCGACGTGACCGTGGCCCACGAGAACTCGGTCGCGGCCATTGACATCGCGAGCCCTGACGGCGCTGACATCGTCGGGACGCTGCACCAGCGCGAAGCGCAGCTCGACACGATCCTCGCGGTGGGCGCCACCCGCGGCGAGGGCGCCGGACACCGCGTGAACGAAGAGAAGCCCGACGAGTTTCGCACGTGTTTTGAGCGCGACCGCGACCGTATCCTGCATTCGAGTGCCTTTCGCCGACTGGCCGGCAAGACCCAGGTCTTCGTGTTTCCCGACGACCACATGCGCACGCGGCTCACGCACGCACTCGAAGTGGCCCAAGTGGCGACGGGGATCGCGCGCGCGGTTGGTCTGAACGTGGCCCTCACCGACGCGATTGCCCTGGGTCACGACTGCGGTCACGGCCCGGGGGGCCACGCCAGCGAAGAGGCGCTCGATCCCTTCGTCGTGGGCGGTTTCGATCACGCCACGTGGGGCGCCGACGTCTCACTCCAGCCGCTCAACCTCTGCCTCGAAACCCTCGACGGGATTCGCAACCACTCCTGGTCACGTCCGGCGCCCGCGACCCCCGAGGGCGAAGTTGTCAGTTGGGCCGACCGCATTGCCTACGTCTGTCACGATTTCGAAGACGCCGTCTCGGCGGGCATCATGAACGCCGATCAACTACCCCAGATCGTTCGCGAACGCTGCGGCGAACGACGGGGCCAGCAGTTGGGCTCGTTCATCAATGCCATGATCCGTACCATTCGCTCGACGGGCGTCATTGGCATGGACGCCAGCCACGCCGAGGCCCTGGGCGTCTTTCGCGCGTTCGACTACGAAGCGATCTACCTACGCAGTGCCTCGCGCCAGCAGGCCTCGGCCGTGGTGACGTTGCTGCGAGCGCTGGTGGAGTATTTTGCGGCGCGTCCCGAACTGATCCCCGACGTGGCCGAGCGCGGCGACGTCATCAACAGCTCGTCCGACGCCCTGCGAGAGGCGGTTGCCTACGTGGCGGGCATGACCGATCGTTACGCCTGTAGGAGCGCAGTCACCCTGCTCGACTGGCCCGAAGACCAACTGCCGAGCGGGATTGACCGTTAGGTTTTGGTCGCCGCTTCTAGGTTGATGTAGAGCGGCACGCCGCCCTTCATCCATTCGAGGCGCAGTTCGGTCGTTCGAAGCGCCACTCGTTCGTGGGGCAGTATCCAAAACCTGTTCGCCCGCACCGCCGCGTCGACGGCCTTGTCGACGTCGGCGGGGTCTATTCCGGCCTTCACCACCGTCTCGCCGATCTCGTGTGCCATCTGCATCATCGGGTCCTCGTTGAAACTCACGAGATCACTCGGCATGTTGCGCTGGGAGTCATAGATCTTGGTGCTCACGAATCCGGGACAGAGCACCGAGACGTTCACGTTCTTGCCCGACAGCAGCAGCTCTTGAAAGAGCGACTCGGAGATGCCCACGACCGCGAATTTGCTCGCGCAGTAGGCACCGGTGCCCGGCACTCCGCCGAGTCCGGCGAGTGAGGCGGTGTTGATGATGTGCCCTTCGTTTTGTTCGAGAAATAACGGCGCGAACGCGTTGATGCCATTGATGACCCCGTCAACGTTCACGCCCATGACCCAGTCCCATACCTTCTTGGGCGTGCCAATGGCGGGTCCGCCGACAACGCCGGCGTTGTTAAAGACAATGTGCGTGGTCCCAAATTCACCGACCGCTCCCTCGCGCAGTGCGAGCACGTCTTCTTCTTTGCTGACGTCACAGGCCACTCCGATGACATTCGCGCCGCCCGCGCGCAGGCTTTGAACGGCCTCTGCGAGCGGACCTTGTTCAATGTCGCCGAGTACGAGGTTGACGCCCGAGGAGGCGAACTGACGCGCCGTCGCGAGACCAATGCCACTCGCTCCACCGGTAATGACTGCCGTCTTGCCCGCCAGATCCATGATTCCCCCTTGGTTACTTACACCAGCTTGAGTTCTTGACGATAGACCCGCGCCGGACCCTGCGCCGCGACGGTGGCCGCTAACGAACGAAAGGCCTGGGCGACTTCGCTGTCGGGCTCAAAGACGACCACCGGTCGCCCGGCATCGCCGCCTTCGCGCAGTCGGGTCTCCAGGGGGATTTGGGCCAGCAGCGAGATCCCCAACTCTTGGGCCAAGAGTGCACCGCCGCCCGCGCCGAAGATCTCGTAGCGCTGGCCATCGTCGCCGGTGAACCAGCTCATGTTCTCGATGACGCCGCGAACGGCGAGTTTCAACTTTCGTGCGGCGTAGGCCGAACGCTGAGCCACGCGCTGGGCTGCGGCCTGGGGCGTCGTGACGACGTACATTTCAATACGCGGCAAGACCTCCGAAAGCGTCAGCGCCACGTCACCGGTGCCCGGCGGCATGTCGATCAGGAGGAAGTCCGGCTCATCCCACCACGCCTCGGTGACTAACTGTTCAATTGCCTTGTGCAGCATCGGACCGCGCCAGATGACCGGCTGTTCGTCGGGCACGAAATAGCCCATCGATACGCAGCGCACGCCGTGGGCCAGGGTGGGAATGACGGTGTCGCCCAGCACGATTGGATCGCTCGTCGCGCCGAGCATCTTGGGCACCGAGAAGCCGTAGACGTCGGCGTCAAGGATGCCGACCTGGTAACCCGCCTGCGCGAGCGAGATGGCCAGATTGACAGTGACCGAGGACTTTCCGACCCCGCCCTTGCCCGAGGAGATGCCGAGCACTCGTGTTTTAGACAAAGTATCTAGAAAGCGTGGCTTGGTTTCAGCGTGCTCGTGCTGACCGGGTCCCGGTGGCGCGGCCATCGCCCCGCGAAGATAGTTGCGCAGGCCAAGTAGCTGTTCCTCGTTCATCGCGCGCACCGTGACGATCGCGCCGGGCGCGACGAGCTGAATGGAATCTTCCAAAAGGCCAATATTTGGCCACTGGGTGACCGGCAACACCAGTTGCACGTGAACAGTCTCACCGACCATCGTCACGTCGCCAAGAAAGCCCAGGTCGCCCAGCGTCCGCACGAGTTGGGGTTCGAGAATCGTGGCTACGTCGCTGTGTACTTGGTCAACGTTCAAGAGAGGTCCTTTAGATGGGGCCACCTGAGATTACCGGCGCGCTCGACCTGACTGACCCTAGACTTTTTACGTGTCAACAAAGCCCATAGACAACGAGGTCGACCCGGCTCTCTTTACCGCCACAGTCACGAGCCTGACGCACTCCTTCGGTGACCGCACTCGGCGCACGATTTACCTCTACCTTCGCGAAAGTCCGGGCGCCACCGCCAGCGACTTAGCGACGCACTGCGACGTGCACCCCAACGTGGTGCGTCACCACTTAGAACGCCTTAGCGAGGCGGGCTACGTCACCTTTGACAACGTGCGCAAGACCACCGTCGGACGACCGGCCAAGGGATACCGCGTCGTGGACGACAGCCTGATGATGGACGGCTCGATGCGCCGAGACGCGTTGCTCGTGGCCCTGCTGGAGATGGCGCTCGAGCGCCTGGGTCCTGAGGCGTCCGAACTCATGGCGCACGACGTGGGTGTCGAATACGGCCGCACGTTAGGTTCTGCGGTGCTGCCCCAGGAGACAACGCGAACGCTCAAGACGGCGATGACGTCGATTGCGGGGCTGCTCACCGCCCACGGTTTCGCCGCGCGAGTTGAAGAAAACGACTCCGAGCAATCAGTGGTGTCGGACAACTGTCCCTTCGGTTCGGCCGCGACGCATCACCCCGTGCTCTGCGCGGTCGATCGCGGACTCATATCGGGAATGCTCGAAGGCCTGGGCGCCGAACGCACCAACGTCACGATGACGTCTCGAGCCCGCGGCGACGACACCTGTCGCGTTACAGCCTGAGACCCCCTGCGGCGCAGCGTCATGGACGCCGACGACTCAAATAGTGCCCAGGTACCTCTTCGAACGATCGCTCGCGAATGGACCCGATTGGGAATCATCGGGTTCGGTGGACCGCCGACACATATTTCCCTGTTGCGAAAAATGTGCGTCGACAAGTATCACTGGTTGGACGCGCAGGAATTCGAAGACGGCGTCGCCGCGACCAACCTCCTGCCCGGTCCGGCCTCAACCCAGCTGGCGATCTTTTGCGCGTGGCGACTTCGAAGAACAGCCGGCGCGATTCTCGGTGGTGTCGGCTTCATCTTGCCGGGACTGGTGGTCATTATTGGCTTGTCGGCTCTGTTCTTAGAGCACGACCCACCGCTGTGGATCCTCGGCGCCGCCGCCGGTGCCGGCGCGGCGGTGCCGGCAGTTGCGCTACACGCGGCGTCACGTCTCGTGGGTCCCAGTCGCCAACGCATAGGCGCGCAGCGCGACGCCCACCTTCGATGGTTTGCCTACGCGGTGCTCGGCGCAGCGTCGGCCGCCCTGCTTGGTACGTACGTCGTCGTCGTGCTCTTGGGTTGTGGGCTCATCGAGATTGTGGTGCGCTCGCGCATCGAGGCGGGACCGGGTAGCGCACTCGCGGTCGTACCGACCACAGTGCACACGGCCGCCGTGGCGGGATTGGGTGCACTGACACTCGAGGCGCTCAAGATCGGGGCACTCTCGTTCGGCGGTGGGTTCGTCATCATTCCCTTGATGCAGCACGATGTAGTGAGCACCTTTCACTGGATGAGCGGTGCCCAGTTCTTGAACGCCGTCGCCCTGGGTCAGGTCACGCCCGGACCCGTGGTGTTGACCATCGCGGTCGTGGGTTACGCCGTGGCCGGCGTCGGCGGTGCCCTGCTCGCCACGTTGATGGCCTTTGCACCGTCGTTTCTCTTTGTGATCTTTGGGGCACGACACTTCGACCGGATCCGGGCCAACCGGACCGTCACGTCGTTCCTCGCCGGCGCCAGTCCGGCCGTGATCGGGGCGATTGCCGGATCGGCAATCCCGCTCGGTCGGTCCCTGCATCAGGTGTGGCAGATTCCCGTACTCGCCGGCGCTCTGGTGTGGCTCTTGGTCGCGCGCCGGGGTGTGGTGAGCGCACTGCTGCTTGCCGGCGGCGTCGGCATCGTCATTGCGCTCGTGGGCGTGACGGTTTAGGAACTCTTGAGTCCTAGTTTCTTCAACAACGGCGCCGCCACGAGCAGCTGTGCTCGCGACGGCTTCAGCGCTAGGAAGATTTCGAACTCCTGCTTGGCGAGCGACTTGTTACCCGGCGTTGAGTCGGCGACGATCGCGTAGTAGAGCCGTGGCGCCGGATTGCGCGGCGCCAGGGCGACCGCGCGGCGCAGGTCCTTGATGCCGAGGTTGATCGCTGCGGCGTTCTGATCCGAACTGCCCGCCGAGAAGTCGAGCCAGCCCGTTTGTGTGAGGGCCTGCACGTTCGTGGCGTCGAGCGTGAGCACGTGTTGGTACGCGTTGAGTGCGGTCACGACGTTGCCGTTGGCAATGTCAGCCTGCGCCTCAATGAGCAGCTGTTGGATCTCTTGGGCGTGACCGAGTGAGGGCGATCCGGTGATTGAATTGCCGGCCTGGCGCGGGCCGAGCGAGGACCACAACAACAGTCCCAGAGCGACGGCAAAACAGAGGCTCGCAACGACGAGTAATCGACCTCGACGACGTCGACCGCTTTTTGGCGTATCAGGCGGCCGACGCGACAACACCGCCAGCTTTTCTTGGGCGTCGCTGATGGCGGCGTGTTCCCGATTCGAGATGATCGCGAAGGACGCCGCGGAGAGTTCGCCGGCGTCCACTTCGCGTTGCGCGTCGGCGAGCGAAGCTTCGCGCAACTCAATCTCGTCACGTAACAACGACTCGTCGCGGTTCATTGTCGCCGCCTCGCGAGACGCAGCCCAATGACGACGCCAAGTATCAAGACGCCCACCGGCACCGCCCAGAGCAGCGTCCCGAGCCCCGAGGTCGGCGGACTCAGCAGGATCGACGTGCCGTAGGTGGCTTCAAGCGACGTGAGAATCGTGTTGTCCGAATCTCCACGGTGGACGTCGCGGGTTATCTCGTGGCGCACGGCAATCGCTGACGTGGCGTCACTGACCGCGACCGAGATGTCCTCGCACGCCGGACAGCGCACCAGGGTCTCTAAGTGGTTGATGCGCGACTGACTCGTCGGCGCGCTGGGCGCGGTCGCGACGATGACAACGACCACCACGACGAGCGCCGCGATCCAGAGCCAGAAGGAGCGGATGATTTTCATCCCCGTACCCGGTTGACAACTTGGGTGAGCTGCTTGGTTGACAACGAGCCGACGAGGCTTAAGACCACCCGGCCCTTCTTATTGATCACGAAGGTCGTGGGCGGTGCGGTCACGCCGTAACTGTTGGCGATCTGACCGCCCGGATCGATAATCGAAGGGTAGAGCGATCCGTAGTACTTCTCGAAACCTGTCGCCGCCGCCACCGTGTCGTCAAAGACCACGCCGATCACCTTCACCCCGTCATGACGTTCCTGCCACGCAAAGGTCGACAGATTGGGCGCCTCTTCCACGCACGGGCCGCACCACGAGGCCCAAAAGTTGACCACAACGATGTCACCGCGATCACTCTTGAGACGTAGGTGCCCACCGCTCAGCTCCTGGCCCGAGAAAGACGGCGCGAGCTTGCCCTGCAGCGGTGTCTGGATGGCGGACGCGGGGCCGGCAGGTTGACGGGTACCCAGAAAGATCGAAAAGGCGATCACGATCACGAGCGCGACCAGCGAGGAGATCATCACGGTGCGCTTCACGCAAGTTCCTCATTGTGGCGTCGGCGCATGAATGACAAGGCACTGCCCAGTCCGACGATGAGACCACCGATCCACAGCCACGCGAGCAGGGGCTCAACGGTCACGCCCAAGACCACGGAGCCGGCTGGCAACTTGTCCTGCACCTGGGCGCCCGAACGGGACCCATTCTCACCGATTGCGTCAAACGTGACGTAGACGTCGCGCCAGAGGTTCGAGTCAATGGCCGGCGTGCCCACGGTGGTGCCGCCGCGTCCGTTGAAGATCGTGATCGCCGGTCGCAGTTGGTCCCGGCCCACGCTCACGAGCAGTTGGGTCGAGGTATCCAGCGGATCCTTTAACTGATGGAATCCGGCGAACGAGACGTACTGACCGTTCACCACGGTGCTCTGTCCCTGAGCGAGCGACACCTCGGCCCGGGTCGTGTACGAGGTCGAGGTCACGATGCCCAGAGCCAAGATCACGATGCCCAGATGCACGACCATGCCACCAGTACTCGGCGCACGTAGGGCCGAGAACAACTTGCCCCGACGCTGGGCCGCCACAACAACGCCCTTCAAGGTTCGCAACGCCGCGCCCGCGGCGCCCGCCGCCAAGAAGTACGCCAGCAAGACCGTCGGACGCCGCACGCCCGACGCGGCCAATATCACGACGAGCGCAATCGCCGACCACGCACTCACGCGAAGTCGAGTCCAGAGCACCTTGGCGTCGACGGTGCGCCAACTGACGAGTGGCGCGACCGCCATCAGCGCCAGCAGGATCACGCTGAGCGGCGCGGCGATAGAGGCGAAGTAGGGAGTGCCAACGGTGACTTGGGCTCCGTTCACTGCCTGATAGAGCAGCGGGAACACGGTGCCCAACAACACCACGATGGCGAAGCCCACGAAGAGAACGTTGTTAGCCACAAAGAGTCCCTCGCGAGAGAGCGGGTGGTCAACACCCACGGCCGATCGCAGTCGATCGCCCCGCCAGGCCAGCAGCACCACGCCGAGCACGACAGTGACAAAAAAGAAGCCGATGAGCAGAGGGCCCAATGTGCTCGAAGAAAACGCGTGCACACTCTGCAGCACACCCGAACGGGTGAAGAAGGTGCCCAGCACGGTCAGTGAGAACGTCGCAATCGCGAGCGAGAGGTTCCAGACTCGGAACAGTCCGCGTCGGTCCTGGACGATCACCGAGTGAATGTAGGCAGTCGCCGTCAGCCACGGCAGCAGCGCCGCGTTCTCGACCGGGTCCCAACCCCAGAACCCTCCCCAGCCGAGCACTTGATAGCTCCACCACGCGCCCAGCACGATACCCAGCGACAACGCGCCCCAGGCCAGTACCGTCCAGCGGCGCTGCTCGAGTGGCCAGCGGTCCTGAACTCGTCCGGTGATGAGCATGGCAATGGCGAAGGCGAAGGGAACGGTGAAGCCCACGAAACCGGCGTAGAGCAGCGGCGGGTGCACCGCGACGAGCGGGTTGTTTTGTAACAGCGCATTCGGTCCCGCGCCTTGGAGCACGCGCTCAGGATTGTGCACGAAGGGGCTGGCGGGGGCGACCAACAGGTAGGTGAAGAACGCGCCGACGCCGAAGAGCACGACGGTGGCCCAGCCCACCACGGCGTCCGCGGCCTCTCGACGGTAATAGAAGATGACGCTGACGGTCACGAGCGTGAGCAGGAGCGACCACAGCAGCAGTGAGCCTTCGAGCGCCGACCACATGCCAGTGATCGAGTACAACAGCGGCGTGAACGTGGCGTTGTTCTCGGCCACGTAGGCGAGCGAGAAATTGTGCGTGATGAGGGCAACTTCCATCGCGCCGACCGCGCCCAAAATGCCGAGAAGTGCGCCCAGCGCCCACCAAAGCGCGCGGCCCGCGCGGCCCGCGCGGAGTGCCCGGACCTGGTCAACGACCCCACCGAGCAGACAGACAAACGCCACGTAAAGAGAGATGCGCCCCAGCCAGATGAGGATCATCGAGTGGTTCCGTTGGGCGCCTTCACCCGTTTGGGGTGTTTGGCAATGTAGGAGGCCGTGTGCTTGACCAGTATCTGGGTGCCGTCAAAGTCCAGTGACGTCTTGGTCGTGAAGTGGCCCACTACAACGACGGGAATGTCGGCCTGGAAGAGTTCCGGGGGCGAGCCGTGCGCGTCGACGAAGACGTGGTTGCGACCAGAACCCTCAAGCACAAACGATGCGCCGCTCGAGGTGCGCTCAATGGTGCCGGGCTTCACCACGCCCTCAAGTCGCATCACCTGGGTCCCGAAGGACGCGCGCTTGGCGAGCACCTGGTTGACCGTTTCGAAGTAGTTGAGCGAATGCAGCAGTCCCTGGCCGAGCAGAGCCACGATCGCGAGCGCCAAGACGCAGAGCACGCCAATGGAGCGCCAACGGCTTCTGGCCGACGTCTTGGGTGGCGCTACCGGGGTGAGATCAAGTGGTAGCTCAGCGCTTGACACGTCGTCCCCGCCACCAGATCGATAGCGCGTAGAGCGCCAATCCCCCAAAGGCGAACCCGTACCCCGCGTAGACGTAGCTCACTGCAGTGCTCCCTCGCGCCGACGCGCCTCGAGCGCCTCGTCGAGCGTGACGCTCGACGCCGTTTCGCGCCTCACTTCAAGGCGGTAGCGCGCGCGCAATATCCAGAAGAACAGCGTCGTGAAGCCGACGAAACTAACGAAGAGCGTCAGCTCCATCAATCCGTGAATCTTTATGCTGCGGTCGGGCCCGAAGACGGTCGCCCCCTGGTGCAATGTCTTCCACCAGTCAACCGAGAAGTGAATGATGGGCACGTTAACCGCAGCGAGAACCGCGAACACCGCGCTGCGACGCGCGCGCAGCACCGGATCATCGTTGGCCCGACGCAGGGCCAGGTATCCGAGCGCCAGCACACCGAGGATCGCCGTCGAGGTGAGGCGTGCGTCCCACGCCCACCACACGCCCCACGTGGGACGGCCCCAAATCGAACCGGTAATGAGCGTGAGCGCAATGAAGACGACGCTGACTTCCATTGCGCAATAGGCAACTCGGTCCATCACCATGGACCGGGTTCGCTTCCAGAGATACAACACGCTGGCAATCGTTGCCGTGCCGAAGGACACGTAGAGCGCGACCCAGGCCACCGACGGGTGCACGTAGACCAAGCGCACGAGGTTGCCCTGAATCTTGTCCTGGGGCGTCACCCACAGACCGAGCCAGATCGTGAGCGCGAGCAGGACCAGCGTGACCGGTCCAAGCAGTCGTGAGAGGAGTTGTTTCGCCATCATTCGTCCAACACACCGTAAAGGAGAATTCCCAGGGCCACATACGCGACCAGGGCCACGACCACGATGACCCACCACCCCAGCAGCTCTCCTCCGTGCAGCGCGTCATAAAAGGAGCGCTCACCCGCGATCAACAGCGGCGCAAAGGCTGGCAGCGCCAGCACCGGCAGCAGCGTCGCCGAAGTCTCACCACCGGCCGTTAAAGCGCCGTAGAGGGTGCCCGCGCAGGCCAATGCGCCCAGTGTCACCACGATGCTGGGCAGGGCAATGAGCGCCCCGTGAAGTGCGGTATGGAGCACCAGAACTGCACCCGCGAGCAGCACGAGCCCGGTCAGCCACAATTCAACGGCGAGCGCCAAGGACTTGCCCAAAAAGACCCCCGCGGGGTCCAGTCCGAGCGTCGCGACCGAGGATTTTGTGCCGGGCGCGCGCTCGACAACGTGGGAGCGATTGATCATCAAGAGCGCCACGAGCAACGTGACCAAGTAGTAGAGACCCGGACCAGCGGAGGAACTACCGGCGTGCGCCGGGCCCAGGGCTAAACCGCACAGCAACAGCGCAATCACGCCGAAGGGCACCACCTGCCAGAGCAGTACGCGGCTGCGCACCTCAATGCGCAGGTCCTTACCCGCAACGAGCAGCGCCGTGCGTATCACGTTGTCTCATCAACGATCGACCCGCCAGACATGAGAATCGTCCGTGGGTTAAGGGAACGACTGCGCAACGGGTCGTGCGCCGAAACGACGACGGTCGCGCCCGCGGCCACCACGTCTGCGAGCAAGTGATCAAAAAACGTTCGACCTTCATCGTCGAGCGAGGCGTACGGCTCATCGAGCAGCCACAGTTCGGGACGGCGCAACAACAACCACGCGAGCCCCAGTCGGCGCCGCTGACCGGCACTGAGTTGCTTCGCGGACGTGTTGATGCGTCGCGAAAGTCCCACGCGCGCCACGGCTGAATCAATTTCATCGAGTGGCCGGCCCAGCGCCTTGGCGGCAAATGTGAGGTTCTCCTTCACGCTGAGGTCATCGTAGAACGATCCCTCGTGACCGAGCCAACCAATGCGCCGTCGTAACTGTCGAAGATCGCCATCACGCAGGTCAATGCCCACCACGCGGCCCGAACCCGACGTGAGCGAATCGAGTCCCGCTAACAGTCGAAGCAGGCTCGTCTTACCAGCACCGTTAGCCCCGGTGACGACGCTCAGCGAACTCGGCCACAGTTGTAAGGTGACGCCACTCAGAAGGGGAAAGCCACTCGATATGACGACCGCGTCGTCCAGTTCGACGACGGGGGTTGCACCGTTGTTCATCGACGTGATTTAACGCTGCAGCGCCTTCACGTCGGCGGCCACCATCATCTCGATCAATCCGTAGAAATCAACTTCGCGTCGCCAATCCAGCACGCGGTCTGCCTTCGACGAGTCGCCAACGAGCAGGTCAACCTCTGCGGGGCGAATGAACGCGGCGTCAATGACGACGTGGTCCTCGTAGTTGAGTCCCAATTGTGAGAACGCCGCCTCGCAGAGATCGCGTACCGAGTGCGTTTCTCCCGACGCAATCACGTAGTCGTCGGCCTCGTCTTGCTGGAGCATCAACCACATGGCCCGCACATAGTCGGCGGCGTAGCCCCAGTCGCGCTGTGATTCAAGATTGCCTAATCGCAGTTCCGTATCCAGTCCGGCCGCAATTCGCGCCGCCCCGTTAGTGACCTTGCGCGTCACGAACTCGAGGCCGCGCCGCGGTGACTCGTGATTAAAAAGTATGCCCGACGAGGCGTGCAGGTTATAGCTCTCGCGGTAGTTGACCGTGATCCAGTGTCCGTAGACCTTGGCGACGCCGTAGGGACTGCGGGGATAAAACGAAGTGACCTCGTCTTGGGGCACGGAACGAACCCGACCAAACATTTCTGAGGAACTGGCTTGATAGAAGCGAATATCGGAGTCGACGATTCGAATCGCGTCGAGCATGCGCGTCACGCCCAGTGCCGTCGTTTCGCCGGTCAACACCGGCTGGGACCACGAGGCCTGCACGAAACTTTGGGCGGCGAGGTTGTACACCTCGGTCGGGCGATAGTCGCGCAGCACGTTGATGAGCGACACCTCGTCCATAAGGTCACCGGAGACGAGCGTCAGTTGGTCTCGAATGTGGCTGATTCGTTCGATGTTGACCGTCGAACTTCGGCGCATCACGCCCACCACTTCATAACCTTGGTCGAGCAGGAGTTCTGCGAGGTAGGAACCGTCCTGACCTGTAATACCAGTAATCAAGGCCCGTTTGGCCACTGTTCGTCCTCCTCGCAAAGGCACCGACGCTTAGCCACTACCTAGTGCAACTCTACTCCCGACGACGAAATGCATTTTGGCGATGTCTAGCCTTACGTCATGACCCAAATCGCTGTGGCAAGTTTTCGCTTGGGCGGCAACGACGGCGTATCCATCGAAGCCGCCAAGTGGATAACAGCGTTGCAACTATTGGGTCACGAAGTGACGACCGTCGCCGGTGAAGGTAATGTTGACTTCCTCATACCGGGGCTCGCCATCAATGCGGCGCACGCTCCGTCCTTCGAAGAAGTGCAACGGGCGTTCGAGCACTGTGACCTCGCCATCATCGAAAACATCGCGTCATTGCCACTGAATGTAGCGGCGCGCGACGTTCTCTATGAAGTTCTTGATGGACGCGAAGTTATTTTTCACCACCATGATCTGGCCTGGCAACGTGAGCAGTACGCGCACCTGGATGGACCGCTCGATCAAGCCACGTGGCGTCACGTCACGATCAATGACCTCTCTCGGCGAGAATTGTCAGAACGAGGGATAGTTGCGACCACCATCATGAACTCCTTTGAGTGCAATCCTCCCCGAGGAGACCGCGATGACACTCGCGAGGCGCTCAACGTGGGTAGCCAGCAACTACTCTTGATGCCCACTCGCGCCATCGCGCGAAAGAACGTCGAAGGGGCGTTGTCACTCGCGAGTTCACTCGGAGCGATCTTGTGGCTGCTCGGCCCGAGCGAGGACGGCTACGGAGCCCAGCTTGATCAACTTCTCGCCAATACGAACATTGAAGTCCGCCGCGGACTCACCGATGGAACGACCGTGCACGACGCGTACGAGGCGTGTGATCTGGTGGTGGTGCCCTCCACGTGGGAAGGATTCGGCAACCCAGTACTCGAGTCAGTGACGCATCGACGGCCGCTCGCGGTCTACCCCTACCCGGTCCTACAGGAGATTGAGTCATTCGGATTTGAATTCTTTCATCTCGACGACGTGACGCGCATCGTTGAGTACCTGCGCAACCCCGACGAGGGATTGCTCGAACGAAATCTACTGATCGCACGAGAGCACTTCAACGTGGCGACGCTACCGTCGCGACTCTCTCAATTGCTAATTCCCGATGAGAGTGACGTAAGAGAATCCGTGACGACGATTCGCCACACGTAACAAACCGATTCGCGCGTCACGTAATTTGTGTCAATCAGTAGTAACCACACGACTCTTTACACGTCGATCAGTAATTACTCCCTTCTTAGGCCCTCTCGGTTCCGTCCTCAACTGACTAGAGAACGATGGAACTTGTTCGAGATCGACTCGAACGAACGTAACGAAAGGAACATCATGAGTAAGAAAAACATGGCCATGAAGCGGGTCGCCGCGACGACGGCACTGGGAGTTGGACTAGTAGCGGGCGGCGCAGGTATTGCCTCGGCGACCTCCGGCCACTCGCCGAGAGACAGCACCACGTCAACAGCGGCAACGCCACCCTCCCCCGCGAACTTTGCGGGCGGAGTGGTGACGGCGGTCTCGTCGACGTCGATCAGCGTAAAGGGCATGGACGGAACAACCAATACGTACGCGATCGCGTCGAGCACCACCGTCAGCGAGGGGCCAACGACCGTCACCGCGTCCGCATTGGCGGTTGGTCAGCACGTGGGGATACAACTGTCGACAGACGGCAGTTCGGCTACCAGCATCGATATTCAGCTGCCCGCCTTATTTGGCACGGTAACGAGCGTCAGCGGCGACACGGTGGTAATCACCGACCCTGAGGGCTTTAGCCGGATCATTGTCGTTGATTCATCAACTTCCTACTCGAAGTCGGGCGCCACCGCGTCGCTCTCGGACGTCATCGTTGGTAACGAGATCATTGCCGAGGGCACGGTCGACGCCAACGGCACCTCGCTCGACGCCACGAACGTGGTCATTGGCCTGCCGAGCCGGCCAAGCGGCGGCCCCGGCATGGGTGGGCCCGGCGCAGGCGGCCCGGGGGTTGGTCCGCCTGGCGCTAGCGGCGCCGGTCCTCAGGCTGAGTAGCGCTGCTTCACGCAAACGTCCCCATCCAGTTTTCTCGTGATACCCCACCGTGAACGAGATGATCGGATGGGGACGTTCGCGCCCACAACTTCATCGATTGAGTTGACGCGCGGTGTACTCAGAACCAAGGAATCTCACGGTTGTTCGGGGCGGACGCGACCGAGAAGTCACTAGTCTTTTGGGTCATGGTACTGAACGATGACCGTCCGCAGTACACCGAGCGCCGCGATCAACTGCTGCTGGTCGCTCGCCGGATTTTTGCGGAGCGGGGCTTTCAGGCAACGACCATGGACGAAATTGCCAAAGAGGCCGGTTTCACGAAACCAATCCTCTATCAGTACTTCGAATCAAAGAGCGATCTCTACCGCCAGATAGTCGCCGAGACAGCAACGAAGTTGCTCGACTCACTAGCCAAGGCGGTTGCGAGCGTCGATACGCCCCGCGCCAAGATTGAAGTTGCCTTTCGGGTGTACTTCGAAATGGTCATTGATGAGACCGATGCCTTTCGAGTGCTGTTCATCCACAGCCACGAAGGCGAAATGATTGGCGAATTGCGCAATCTAGAGATCGTGCTCGCCACGTTCCTTGAGCCGTTCATCAATATCTCCATCAGCGATGATCACCGACGACAACTCGCGGCGGGAGTGGTGGGCATTGCCGAAGCGTCCGCGGTGACCTGGATGGAACAGCAAGAGGCCAAGGGGTGGCCCGTTCCGGCCGCCAATGAATCAGAGCGACTCGCCGCGCGAAGTGCGACGCTCGCGTGGGGTGGTCTTCGGGCAGTCCAACAGGACTAAATGACGTGTTGCTCCACCAGCGTCGCGAACACCTGACTTAGCTCCCAGAGTTGTTGAGCGCACGCGTCGTAGTCCTTCTGTTCCCCACCGGCCGGATCAGTAACGTCGAATTCTGGCGACGGCGTCAGCGACGCAATTAGCGCGAGTTGAACTTCAATCGGACCATCGAGTGGCGCGCTCCTCGCGAATTGGGCCAGCTGCACCGTCTTGTTGAAGTGGTCGTCAAAATTTCTCTTTACAAAGTTGACGTGGTCGGCTTCGCTCGCGAGAATCACGTCGGCCCAGGCAACGTCATCCGCCGTGAGTTGATGACTACGATGTGCGCCACAGTTCAGCGAGCCCAACTCATCAATGCGCAGCAGCGCCTCCCGGGTGCGCCCACTCATTGACGAGCCCTCGATGACGTGCGTCCCGGCGGTGCGAACCTGCCAATCTTCACCGGAGGCCTCGGCGAGCGCCGTCAACATGTAGCCCAGCATCACCGAACGCGCGACGTTGCCGGTACAGAGTGTCACGATCTTGAGCGAGGTACTCATCTCAAAAAAACTACCCGTCTATCTCACCGAGAGGTTCAAGCCGACCCCTAAATTGCGGACGTGTGTCCAAAATGCGGCGTAAGTTGATGAGGCGCTGGATATCACTCGGGCTCACAATTCGAGTTGCTCCTGTCGGCGGTCGATCTCTTCTTCTCACTATCGGCTCGTTACGTCAACGATGGTGCCGACGGTCGGACTCTGCGTACGAACAGCTTCAACCTTGTCGCACGGTTTAAACACGCGATGGTTGTAATGAGCGCACAACCCTTGATTCTCACCCTTTGCCCGTTGAACGTCCGTCTCGAAAAGAGAGCGCCAAACAGTGTCGAAGGGCACGTGAGATGCCTGATCGTTCGCAGTGCTCAGACGCCAGGACCGCAAACCTGCCTGCCGCATCGACGCACCCAATTCGACCAACTCCGTCTTCTTTGTCCCAAGTTGGGGTTGCCAATTTCTCAGTTCACTAAAAAGTGCACGAAGGTTCCCATGGTACTTTTGATTATCTACGTCAATCAGTGCAGAAAGCTGCCGCAACAGTGACACTTCGAATCCTTCTTAAGACGGTGGCTCATCCTCGCAAAGTCAGTAAGGATCTTGGTCCCGCGCCGCACCCGAGCGACGAGCTCGCGGGCGGCCTGCACGGTTCATTCCAAGTGCGGCACGTCGATGCTGGCTCCTGCAACGGGTGCGAGATGGAAGTGCACTCGGCCTTTTCTCCGATCTACGACGCGGAGCGATTCGGGGTCCGACTGGTGGCCTCGCCACGCCACGCCGACGCATTGCTCGTTACTGGCCCGGTCACCAAGAACATGTCCGACCCGCTGCGCAAAACGTACGAGGCCTTGGCCGAACCACGCCTCGTGGTTTCCCTGGGCGACTGCGCAAAGGACTGTGGCGTATTCAAGGGCGGCTACGGCGTCGAGGGCTCCGTGAGCGACATAGTTCCAGTCGACGTACACATTCCTGGCTGCCCGCCGCATCCGCAGGCGATTGTCGAAGCCCTGAGGGGTTTTACCGGAAAGTGAATCACGTCAGCGTCTGGGTGACGGCGCTGGCCGGTCTCATGGCTGCGATCGCGGGTGGTTCGCTGCCGGTAAGGAGCCGGGTTGGCGCCGCAGTGCTGCTGACCTGGGTCTCATGCTCGGCGGCGCTGGTCGCCGCAGTGTCAGTGCTACACAGCGGCCACGCGATCGTGATGAGCACGACGAAGATTCTTCCTCTCACGGGCACGATGTTGGTGCTGACTCCACTGGGAGCGGTCTTCGTCATTGCCATCGTTGTCGTGGCCTTAGCTTCCACCCTTTACTGGCTCGGCTACGCGAGCCACGGGCTGTCGACGCGCTCCGCATCGTGCGCCCTGCCGCTCTTCGTCACCTCAATGATTCTGGTCCCGTTCGCCGGAAGCGTCGCGACCTTTTTGGTCCTCTGGGAGTTAATGGCACTGACTTCGCTGGTATTGGTGCTCACCGATCAGTCGCGACGCGAGGCGGCGCGCAGCGCGGCCCAGTGGTACGCCGTGATGACCCACGCGGGGGCGGCCGCCATACTGTTGGCGCTCGTGCTGCTCAGTGCGCACGCCGGCGGCCAGACCTTCGCCCAGATCGAACTGCACGCCCATCACCTCTCCGGCGCCCTTCGCGGCACGATCTTCGTGCTGGCACTGCTCGGTTTCGCCTCCAAGGCGGGCGCCGTGCCACTGCACGTGTGGCTGCCCAAGGCCCACGCCGAGGCGCCCGGTCCGGCCTCCGCCCTGATGTCGGGGGCCATGGTGAACCTCGGAATCTATGGCATCATCCTCGTGGGCAACGTGCTGCTGGGCGGCGGTCCAGTCTGGTGGTGGCTGCTCGTCAGCGCTCTCGGCGTTCTCTCGGCGCTCTACGGCGCGCTCTACGCCGCGACCACGTCGGATCTCAAGCGACTGCTCGCCTACTCAACCGCCGACAACATGGGACTGGTGCTCATTGCGGTGGGGGCGTCGGGCATGTTGGCCGCGTCGGGCAGTCGCACCATCGCCGCGATTGCCTTAGTGGCGGCCCTGCTGTTGATGTTCAATCATTCCCTTTTCAAGGGGGCATTATTCCTCGCCGCCGGCGCGGTCCAGATGGTCACTGGTACTCGCGACCTCGACCGGCTGGGCGGACTGCTCAAACGAATGCCCGTCACCGGCGTGGTCTTTCTCGTCGGCGCCCTTTCGGTCGCCGCCCTACCGCCGCTCAACGGTTTTGTCGGCGAGTGGCTGTTGTTGCAGAGCCTGCTGCACGCGTTACCCAGTACTAATACTGCGGTGGTCATCACCGTGACGGTCGCCGTTGCGGCGCTGGCACTCACGGGCGGGCTCACCGTGGCCGCCTTTGTCAAGGCCATGGGCATTGGCTTTCTTGGACGGCCCCGTTCCGTTGAGGCGAGTAACAGCCACGAAGTGCCCGCGACCATGCAACTAGGTGCCGGGTTGCTGGCCTTTTCGTGTCTCGCGCTGGGACTGGCGCCGATGCTGATCTTGCCGTCCCTCGAGCTTGGTGCCCGAAGCGTGCACGGCGTCGGCGGATCGTCCCCGGTGCACGGATGGATCTCACTTCATTTGTTTGGTCTGCACGGCGAGCTGGCGCCGTCGCTGCTCGCGGGCGGTCTCTTCGTGGCGCTGGTAGCGACGGTACTCGCGCGCCGGCTGTCGCATCGACGATCCAGGCCCTGGCCGGCGTTGGCTCCCGCCGAACCGTGGGGATCAGGGCGGCGCACGCAAACGGTTCGCATGCAGTACACCGCAACGTCATTCGCCGAACCTCTGCAGCGCGTGTTCGATGACGTCATCCGTCCCGCACGCGACCTCGACGTGAGCCACACAGTCGAATCGCACTACTACGTCGAACGAATTGCCTACCGCACGTCCAGCGACGACGTGATCGAGCGAGTTATCTACCAACCTCTCATCGCCGCGGTGCGACGTTGGGGCCGTCTCGCGCGAAAACTGCAGAACGGTAGCGTGCACCGCTACCTCGCCTACGGCCTCTTGGCGCTGGTCATCGTCCTGGTCGTGCTGGCGTGAACGGGTTCACTCATTTCATGACAGCGGCCCTGATGGCAATCGTCCAGCTGGCCCTGGTTTTGGTGGGCGGCCCGTTGCTACTCGGTGTCATGCGTAAGGTTCGCAGTCGATTAGAAGGTCGGTTCGGCGCACCGGTCCATCAACCCCTGCTCGACCTGCGCAAGCTCTTCACCAAGCAGCGCTTGCGCCCGAGAGAGTCGAGTTGGCTCTTCGGCGCCGGGCCGCTGGTCCTGGTCGCCACTGTCGCCTGCGTCTCGGCAATCTCGCCCCTCGCGACAACCCGCCCGCCGCTGGGTCAGAGTACCGATTTCTTTGCGGTCATCTTCGCGCTGCTCCTGGGCTCGGTCGTGCTTGCGCTCGCCGCGCTCGACACCGGCACGGCCTTCGCCGGCATGGGCGCGAGCCGGTCGATGACCATCGGGGCATTGGCCGAGCCGGCGCTGCTGGTGGCGATACTGGCCATGGCCATTCCGGCGCGAACGTCGAACCTCCCGGCACTGGTGCGCGCCGGCCTCAGCCACCCGGCACTCATCGCCAGCCCCTCGCGCGTGCTGGCGCTGGCGTCATTCCTGGTGGTTATCCTCGCCGAGAGCGGCCGACTGCCGGTGGACAACCCCAGCACCCATTTGGAACTGACCATGATCCACGAGGCAATGGTCCTTGAATATTCCGGACCCGACCTGGGTCTGATCATCCTCGGCGAGTCGATGCGGCTCGCCTTCCTTCTTGGACTGCTCGTCAACCTGCTCGTGCCGTGGGGGGTGGCCGACCGGCCCGGCGCACTCTTCTTCATCATTGGCGTCGTCGCGCTGGCGGCCAAGGTGCTGGTGACCGGCGTTGCCATCGCCACGTTCGAAGTCTTCACCGCCAAGATGCGGCTCTTTCGACTACCCGAGTTGCTCGCCGGCGGATTTGTCCTGGCCCTGCTCGGCGCGGTCACCGCGGTGGTGGCGCGATGAACAACGCCACGTATTCGAGCCTGCTCGAGCTGGCGGCCGGCCTGGTGATCCTCTGCGCCTTCGTTACCTTGTGGCGCCGGTCGCTCTCGGCCATCGTGCGTGCGCTCTGCGTCCAGGGCGTCGCGCTCGGTCTCGTAGCACTGGTACTGGGTCTGCACCGCCGCGACGCCGTGCTGATCACGGTGGGATGCCTGGTCATCGCGGCCAAGGGAGCCGTCATTCCGACTCTTTTGAGGCGGGTGCTGGCCAATGACTCGCTCAACCGAGAGACCTCACCGCTCGTCAACGTGCCCGCTTCACTCGTTGGCGCCGGGGCCCTCACCTTTCTTGCCTACGGCGCCACCCGGCCGGTTGTGGCACTGGTGCCCACCAGTGCCGGGCGGTTAATTCCGCTGGGACTGGCGACCTTGTTGATCGGCTTCTTCTCGATGGTCATACGCCGCAAGGCGGCCTCACAGATCGTTGGCCTCTTGCTGGTGGACAACGGCATTGCCCTGGTGGCCTTCCTCGCTACGGCCGGGGTCCCGCTGCTCGTCGAGCTCGGGGCGTCGCTCGACGTATTACTGGTGGTCGTGGTGCTGCGCGTGCTGGCCGTGCAGCTGTGGTCGAAGTTCGCGGTGCTCGACCTCGACCAGCTTCAGGAGTTGCACGACTGATGTTGACGATCCTTCTCCTGGCCGTGCCGCTGGCGACGGGCCTCGTCGCGGCGACACAGTCGTGGCGGCGCTGGGTCGGCTGGCTCTGCACCGCCTCGTTGGGGGGCGTGCTGGTCCTGGGCATCGTGCTCGCCACGCGCGTCCTGCACGGCCGGGCGGTCAGCGCCTTCGCGGGGATCCTGCGCGCCGACGCGTTGAGTGCCTTCATGGTCATCGTCATCGGTGCGATTGGACTGTTGGCCACCACCCAGAGCGTGCGCTACCTCGACGCCGAGATCACCTCCGGGCGCGGCACCGCGCGTCACGCGACGCTCTACGCGGTGCTGGTCCAAGGTTTCATCACCACGATGCTGCTGGCGGTCCTGGCCGGCAACGTCGGCGTGATGTGGGTGGCAGTGGAGGCCACGACGATCATCACCACGTTCCTAGTCGGTCACCGTAAGACCCGAGGGGCGCTGGAGGCCTCGTGGAAGTACGTCATCATCTGTTCGGTGGGCATCGCCCTGGCTTTTCTCGGCACGGTGCTGGTCTATTTGGCCGCGCTGCACGCCGGGCACGGCACCCACGTCTCGCTGCAGTGGACCTCGCTCATGAGCATCTCTCACCACCTGGATCCCGGGGTCATGCGCCTGGCGCTCGGCCTACTGGTGTTGGGCTACGGCACCAAGGTGGGTCTCGCCCCCATGCATAGCTGGCTGCCCGACGCCCACAGCCAGGCCCCGGCCCCAGTCTCGGCCCTCATGTCCGGCGTGCTCTTGACGGTGGCCTTCTACGCGCTGCTGCGATTCAAGGCCATCTGTGACGGGGCGCTCGGCACCGCCTTTCCTCGGGCGCTGTTCGTGACCGTTGGTCTGCTGTCGCTGATCATCGCCGCGTCGCTGCTGCTAAGCCAGCACGACTACAAGCGCATGCTCGCGTATCACAGCGTCGAGCACATGGGTTTGATCGCGCTCGGGGCGGCCGCCGGCACGCCGCTCGCCATCGCCGCGGTGCTGCTGCACATACTCGGCCACGGACTGGCCAAGGCCGTGCTCTTTCTCGCCTCGGGCGAGATCCTCCTGGTCGAAGGCAGCACCGAAATCGACCAGGTAAGAGCGCTGCTCGCGCGCAGACCGGCGCTCGGGGGAATCTTCGCCTTTGGCTTGGTGGCCCTGCTCGGGTTGCCGCCCTTCAGCCTCTTCGTGAGCGAACTCAACATGTTGCGCGCCGAAGTACAGGTGGGGCTCGGCTGGGCGGCAGCAATTTCGCTCATCTGCATGGCGGTGATCTTCGGCGCGGTGATGTCGCACGGTCGCCACATGCTCTTTGGCGCGCGCGCCGACGGCGAGCCGGTCGCGAGGACGCACTCAATCGTCACCGTTCCGCTCATCAGCGGCCTGGTGGGCTGTGCCGCGCTCGGGGTTCTCGCCTGGCCGCTCGAGAGCCTGTTGCGCGCCGCCGCCATGGTGGTGGTGCGGTGACGGCACTCTCGTTACTCCAAGGTCTGATCGAAGAAAAGACACCGCGCGCCGTCGTAGAGCTCGCGTCCGACGAACTCGTGGCGTCGGCCGAGCTCCTGTTCGAGAGCGGTTTCCGCCTGGCGCTGGTCAGCGCGAGTCACGACGGCGACCTCATTCGGGTGGTCTACCTCTTCGTCGACGGCCCGCCCGACCAGCGCCTGGAACTGCACGTGCGTCTCGACACCGACAGTCCGCGCGTCGCGTCACTCGCCCACCTGTCGTTTCCCGCGGGACGGTTCGAGCGTGAGATGCGCGACCTCTTCGGTATCGAGCCCATTGGCCATCCCCAGCCCCGGCCCCTGGTGCTGCACCAGCACTGGCCGCCCGGATGGCACCCCATGCGCGCCGACGCCGGACCCCAGCCCGCCATGGACCACGACGCCGGATCATTCCCCTTCGCCGAAGTCGAGGGCGCCGGCGTCTACGAGATCCCGGTCGGACCGGTGCACGCCGGGGTCATTGAACCGGGACACTTCCGCTTCTGGGTCGTCGGCGAGACCATTGTCCGCATGAAGGCCCGACTCTGGTTCGTGCACAAGGGCATCGAGCGCCTCTTCGAGGGACGCGACCTTGACTTCGCGCTGGGTCTCTCCGAAAAGATCTCGGGCGACAGCGCCGTGGGCCACTCCCTCGCGTTCGTCCAGGCCGTCGAGGAAGCACTCGGCATCGAAGTCGCGTCGCGCGCCCAAGAGCTGCGCGCCGTGCTGATTGAACTCGAACGTCTCTACAACCACGTGAGTGACGTAGGCGCCCTGTGCAATGACGTCGGGTTTGGCATCGTCAACGCCCACGCGTTGACGCTGCGCGAGCGGCTCCTGCAGCTAAACGAGACCGTCACGGGTCATCGTCTGCTGCGCGGCGGCGTCCACTACGGCGGCGCGACATTGCTCAAGCTGCCCCGAGTCGATGAGCTAAACGAGATCGCTCGAGCGTTCCACGAGTTGGTTGACCTGGCACGCGCCAACAACATCGTCATGGACCGCTTCACGGGTACTGGCGTTTTGAGTGCCGAACAGGCCCGCGAGATCGGCGTGCTCGGCGTCGTCGCTCGAGCGTCGGCGCTCGACGACGACGCTCGGGTGATGCACCCCTTCGTACCGATGCCCGCGACCTTCCACCGCGTCCGGCGGGACACGGGCGACGTACTCGCCCGTTTCGAGGTGAGATGTGACGAGGTGGATGTATCGCTTCGCCTGTTGAGCGACTTCGTGTCACGCGAAGGACCATTGACTATTGACGGCCCACACGAGATTGTGCAGCGCGCGGGACACGGAACGGGAATCGTTGAGGGCTGGCGCGGCGCAATCACTCACCGAGTCGAATTCGGTTTGGCAGGAGCCTTGCAACGCGTGAAGGTCGTGGACCCTTCTTTCTTTGCCTGGCCGGCACTGCCGATAGCGCTGTCGGACACAATCGTGCCGGACTTTCCGCTGGTCAATAAGAGCTTTAATCTCTCGTACGCGGGAAACGACCTGTAGTTTGGCGTGGCATTCGATGACGCATAAAAATGATTCATTCTGGTAACCCGTTGTTACCGGTTGACGATGGATCTCAAGTTTGTATCTCGTTCATTTCTCCGTACGGAGACGGGCGACGGCCACGGGGAACAATGACCTTGGTATACGTGACAATTAAGCCCGTACGATTCCTGACACGGGCGAGCCGATGGAGTTGCAGTACAACGGACACTGGAGTCGACGCAATCGCTCCAATTGACGCCGCCCATACGTCAACCGAGGTAGGTTCTGGCTCGCTGCTTGGCGCGAGCCAAGGACTGGACCGTCTCGCACGTGGAATTATCCAGGTGAGTGGCGAGCGCAATAAACACCTGAGCCGTCGTGAGTGCGTCGCCCAGCGCGTGATGTTGTTGGTGAACGGGCAGCGCAAGGCTCTGAGCGAGCTCGTCGAGCTTTCGCGCCGCGGGTGGTTCGTTCCGCTCACGTGCAAGTAATTGACCGAGTTCGTACGTGTCGATGACGGGCTCACGGAGGCGAATTCCCTGACGGGCAAGGGCCGGTCCAAGGAATGAACGTTCGACCCACGCCACGTGCGCCACCAGCACTCTTCCAGACATAGCGGCAATGAGCGACTGCATTGCTTCATCGAGCGACGGCGCTTCGGCCAGGTCTTCCATGCGAATCCCGTGGACGAGTATCGACTGCTCAGGCAGTCGCTGGGTGGGCCGGCACAATCCGTACAGGCTGTTACCAGCGACAACTCGACCGAAATCAATGGGCACGGCTCCATACGAGATGATCTCGTCGCTTCGTGGGTCGAGTCCGCTCAACTCGAGGTCCACGACGCAGAAATGGGCTTCGCGCCACGGAGTCTTGCCGGACTCGACTTTCGCGCGAGCGTAGGTCTTCGCTGTCGGTGACGCTGCCTTACGTAGAAAGGAAGAACGCTTCACGTCAGGAATTCCACGACAGGTCATTGGCGACGTGGCGCTGCACTGACACGACAGCACGAAAGGCCTCCTTCAGGTACGTGCGAATGAGAGGACTCAACTCATCAAGCGCGATAACGTCACCTGGTTCGACGCCCGTCTCGATTTGGGTAACTTGATGCTCAAGTCTCAACTGACTGACGAGCTCGAAGGCGTCGCGCAGGGTGAGTGCGTCAGAAGCCGTCAGGGTGCCGATATCGCTCGCGGCGTTGAGGCGCGCGATGGTCGAAGCGCACGCGACCCCGGCAGTCATCCCCGCCCATCGCGCGAGATCAGTGATCGGCACTACGGCGCCGCGCTTCAAATCCAGTCGGCTTCGGCCCTCGCCCGAGACATCGATGGCGAGGCCTCGAAAAAAGCCTACGGGCGGCTTGTGTGAGAGTGCGAACTGTGCGAGGAGTCGCAGTAGCTGCGGATACGCCCGAGCGAGTCGGAACGTTTCGGCGATGAGCGGTTCTGACTCGACACCCCATACCGGGCGACTATCGACGAGCACGGACACCAACACCAGCGCCTTTTTTTGCGTGGGGTCGTTAAGAAATGAATGGGCCTCGTGCTGCCAGGACGAGAGTGGGCGCACAAACAGTGGGTCCGAAGCGCTGACTCGGTGCTCATCCGGTCGAAACCCGCACCGCATGAGGGTGTCCGTCGCGATTGTGGCAACATCACCGAAATATCTTCGGACTAGAGGCTCTTCGTTTTCGTTAGTGTCAAACCACGCGATCGCACTATCGAGATCAGAACTCGGTAGCGCTTCTCTACGAGCCTGACTGCCAAGCGCAAGCCAGGCAAAACGGGCAGGCGGCTCTCCCGCGTGTGCGATGGCGAGGTCGAGCGCGCGTCGCGTGAGCGCGTCGGCAACGACGGAAAAAACCGACATGACGTCGAGCGCGTTCATCCCGCCGCGATGCATGTCCACGATTGCAGGTCTCAGCTTCGACGACGTGACCACGAGTTCGTCGAAGGTGCTCGCGTGGGCAATCGCTTGTCGAAGGTGAAACGACGACCTGCTTTCAATGGCTACCAGGTCGTGATCTTCGACAATCCCGATCACGCGGCCCGATGCCGACGTGACAGGAAAGTGTTTAACTCCCCGATCGAGCATGTCTAGGAGCACTTCACTTCCCGGGCGTTCGCCGCTGACCGTGAACGCAGGCGCCGTCATCACGGCCGACACGGGCGAATCGCCTGACAGCCCGCTGGCCACCACCCGTGACCGCAGATCGCTGTCGGTCACGATGCCCACTGAATCGCCGAGATCGATGATGACGGCGCTCGCGCCGACTGCGGTCATCTGACGCGCCGCGTCGCGAACTGATGTGTGAGGTGCGCAGATAACGGGAGCAGTTCGGATGGCACCGCGCACGGGCTGTCGGAGTTGATCTCGTGTGACTGCAGAGGGAGGTCCTGACCGAAGGTGGTGCCGGTCCTCGAGCAGTAGGCGTGTCATGTAACGAAGCGCGTCCGGACCGGCAAGGACTTGGGACGCTGTCTCCGCAGGAATTCGGTACGTGAGCGAATCCTCGCCCGCGCGCGCCTCGAAGCCAGTCGGCAAACCAGACAACATCGATGCATGGCCGAACATCTCGCCTGGACCCATCAGGTCGAGCACCTGACCGTCATTGACGACTTCCACTGACCCGGAGCGAACCACGCGTAGAAACTCGACCGGCGCCACGCCTTTAGAAAAAATTATCTCTCCCTTTGCGTAGAATTCGACCTCTACAACTCCGCCGAGCAGCCCGAGCGCTTCGGAATCGAGCGCAGCGAAGGGTGGAAATTTTCGGAGAAACTCAACTATGTCTGGAATGGCCGCCAATCGGACCTCCTGGCAATGGCGTTCAATGAATAGGAAGTTCGAGACCTACGCACGTTTGTTCGAGACAGACGTGGTCAATGGCCCAAGTGTATCCATGACGCACGAGCCGGACCTTGGCGCTAAGACATATGCCTCGGTCGTTGATGAATTTCACCCGTTGACCATTCGCTTAGGTCAGCATCAACGACACGATTGGCAACAAGAAGTTGGAAAACGCCGCCACGGTCCACGAACATCCGTGCAAGTACGTGGATCATTCCACGTAGACCATGAACGAACTGAGTGAGGGAACCTGACGTCTAAATGTCGCTCACGCTGAAAACGGCGTCATGCCTTCTCGCGAAACACGACAACGGGACACGACGCGTTGGCAACACAATGCTCGCTGACCGAACCAATCAACATGCCGACGAATTCCCCGTGGCCACGACTGCCAACGACAAGGAGTTCCGCCCCAATTGATTCGCGTATGAGTACTGGCGCCGGATGACCCTCGAAGATCTTCGCCTGAACATCAACCCGGGGATGAGCGACCCGCAGCGTCTCAAGTATTGGCTCGATCATCTTGTGTAGATCGCTCGACGGATCGTAACCACCAGGCACAACAGACCACCCGTAACTGGTTGGCCACTCCCAGGAGGCGACAATCTCAAGCGAGGCGCCCGTGAACTCAGCCTGACGAGCTGCCCACTCAAGGGCCGAAAGCGAGGCGCTCGAGCCATCAATTCCTACAACAATCCGGCGACTCTTCTTCGAGTCGAGATCCGACTGTTGACTTGCTTGTTGCACTGAACTCATGTCTTTCCTCCTCGATGTCCGCTGATTGAATTTCCGGAACTAAGGCTGACGTTAGTGCCGACACTTGCAACCACATTCAATGTGTGTGCCGGCGCCCCGACACGCAGAATCGTTCTTCGAATCGATAATTGTGTCGTCACGTCGCTGAGCAACAACTTCATTTTGCTTTAAGTACAGCGCTTTTGGCCAGTCGAAATTGTCGTGACAGATTCGAGTAGGTGACGCGTACATGACCCACGCGAGCAACGTGCCGAAATTCAATCTGGAATTAGGACTTATTGCCCTAGTTGAGGATTCTGTCAAATCCTAATTTTGGGTCACAGTCAGTTTGTAAGACGGTGCCTGAAAAGGGAGACGCAAGAATGCCGGTACTCACCGTTCCGCCGAAGCCCGAACACTTAGGAATAGACACCCCCAATCTGACGACGCGTAGTCAAAAGAAGTCGCACGCGTTGGGACCGAATGTCGAGGCATCTTGTCGCTTCGAAATGGCGACGGGATAGCGGGCAGTAATCGCGATGATCGACGACACGCAGGAACCACTCGACAGGATGTCAGGCACCGCTATCACTCCTCTTGCACAAAAGCACTCGGAGAGTTAGCCAAATGACAATGCCGGCCATCGAGACGTTTGGGTTAGCCAAGAACTATGGAACAACGCGGGCCCTGGTTGGTTTGGACCTTCAAGTAAATGAGGGAGAGATTGTCGGTTGCCTCGGGCCCAATGGGGCCGGGAAAACGACCTTGATTCGACTCTTGCTTGGTCTACTGATTCCTTCGCACGGACGCGCCGAAATTTTCGGCATGGACTCTCAGCGCGACACGGTCGCGGCGCACCGCCGGCTCGCCTATGTGCCGGGTGAAGCCAATCTCTGGCCAACGTTGAGCGTGGCCGAAACCCTTCGCCTGTTAGGTCGGGTCTACGGCAAGGTTGACCTGACCTATCAGGCGGAACTGATCGATCGGTTCAGTTTGGACGTGACGAAACGCGTTCGCGCGCTCTCCAAGGGCAATCGACAGAAACTCATACTTGTAGCCGCCCTCATGACCCGAGCGGATGTACTCATTCTCGACGAGCCAACCAGTGGTCTCGACCCGCTCATGGAACAGGCATTTCGTCTCTGCGTCCACGAGGCGAAGGACCGTGGACAGAGTGTGCTGCTGTCGTCACATATCTTGAGCGAAGTCGAGGCTCTCTGTGACCGAATCGCCATCTTGCGCGCCGGCGTCCTCGTCGAGATGGGCACGATGGTCGAAATGCGCCATCTCTCGGCCCTGACGGTAGAAGTGACCTTTAGTGGTGACGTACCAGACGTGACCAACGTTGCTGGCGTCTCGTCGGTCATCGTGCAGGGTTCGACCCTGCGCTGTCAAGTGCGCGGCCCGGTTGAGCCGCTGCTGAATTCACTCGCGAACAGCGGCGTGCGCGAACTGCTCAGTCGAGAACCGTCACTCGAGGAGCTGTTCTTATCGCACTACGGCGCGCCAGCGGACGACGTTGCCAATGACAGCAATAAGTAACTTGTCGCGCTCGGGCGCGCTTCCGGGACGCTCGACACGCGCAGTAATTGCTCGCGTCACAACAGAAAAGTCCGTACGAGCCGGCGCTGTCTGGGGCATTGTTTTTGGGCTCTACATCGCCACCCAGTCGCTCACCTACGCGACGAGCTACAAAACCGTGGCTTCACGGCGCCTCTTGGTACAGCAATTCGGTCATAACGCCGGAATCAGCGCACTGGTAGGACCGGCGAATCAAATCGGAACGGTGCCCGGATTCACGGCGTGGAAGTGCCTGACCGTGCTCGCGATCATCGGCGCGGTATGGGCCATCCTCACCGGTACCAAATTGACTCGCGGAGAAGAGGACGCCGGACGGTGGGAACTCCTTCTCGTCGGTCAAGTAACGCGCACGAGCGCCGCGCGCCAGGCGCTGCTCGGCCTGGCGGTCGGCGCGACGTCGCTCTTTGTGGTGACGTCGATCATTACGGTGGCCGTCGGGAGCTCCCCGAAAGTCGCGATCAGCGCTGGCGCTGCTGTTTTCTTTGCATTGGCCGTCGTAAGCAGCGCGCTGATGTTCCTCGCCGTTGGTGCATTCTGCGGTCAGTTGTCGACGTCGAGGCGCCAGGCGGCGAGTCTGGGATCGGTGATTCTTGGTGCGAGCTACGCACTGCGAATGGTCGCCGATTCGAGCGCCGGACTCGCGTGGCTCCGTTGGGCAACGCCACTGGGTTGGGTCGAAGAACTGCAACCCCTCACACGACCACGACCGTTCGCCCTGGTGCCCATTGTTGCGTTCGTCATTGTCTTCGCGCTCGGAACGCTGTACCTCGCGGGCAGACGTGACCTGGGCGCCGGCACCTTGTCCGATCGTTCGAACGTCCTGACGATTCGCCGACTCCCAACGACGCCCCTGGGCCTCGCCGCGTACCTGTCGCGTCCGGTTTTGCTGGCGTGGGCCGCGTCCGTCTTTGCCTACGGACTGCTTCTCGGCGGCATCGCGAAATCGGGCGGCAAGATCATCACGAGTTCACCGAGCCTGCGGTTGGCCTTCGCCCGCCTCGGTGTTTCCGGCGCGGACGCCTACCTGAGCGTCGCGCTCTTGATCATGGCCGTGGTCTTGAGTTTCGTCGCGTTGGGACAGGTCAGTGCGGCACGCAAGGAAGAGTCAAGCGGGCAACTGGAAAACCTCCTCGTCCGTCCTTTCTCGAGGGCCGCGTGGCTCGTTGAAAGAATCGTGCTCGCTGTCACTGCGCTCGTACTAGGAGGATTGTTGGCCGGCGTCGCCACGTGGGTCGGCGCCATTAGCGATCACGCGTCCGTCAGATTCTCATCATTGTTGAGCGCCGGGCTCAATGTGACGTTCCCCGCCCTGCTGCTCTTTGGAGTGGGCGTACTCGTCCTGGGCGTTGCCCCCAGAATGGTGAGCGTCATTACCTATTCGTTGTTCGTGTGGTTCTTTCTCATCGAGATTCTGGGCAGCGTGGCGAACATGAACCACTGGATCCTCGACCTCTCCGCCTTCCACCAAATGGCCGCGTCGCCCGCCACGCCCATCGCCTGGACCGCCAATGCAGTCATGGTCGCCGTTGCTCTCGTGTCCGCGAGCTTCGGCGTCGAGTTATTCCGACACCGAGACCTCCTGGGTGAGTGACCGGACACGATAATGGACGTGTGGCCGATTACAAGACAACTCATTCACGCTTTCGTAATCTGGATTCGTTCGCCGCTCTAGAACGACCAGCGCCGCCGCGGCATTGGCGACACAGTGAGAGTGTGACCTTCGCCCCTGGCCGCCACGAAGCCAAAAAAGCAAGCATTGATTCATGCCGCTACGTAGAAGGAACGACCACCTGGCGCTTGGGGCGCCACGAGCTGAAGTTCGACGACTGGCGCACCCGATGTCGATACGTGAACCTCAAGCGCACGTCACGAGCGCGACACGCGCCCTCGGATTCGACGAAGTTCGGGCGGCGCCGTGAACGATACTCGCGAATCATTACGACGCAGTCAACGCCACGATTCGAGTTCTGACATGACCCCCGTTGCCTGGCGCTACCCGGCCGAGTTAGAAACAGACATCGAGGTCCGCACTGGTGCGACGCTTCATCTGCGACCCATTCGCAGCGATGACGCCGCCAAGTTGGTCGCGTTTCATGGTCGACTATCGTTTGACTCCATCTATCGTCGGTATTTTTCGGTCCACCCTGAACTCTCGCACGATGAGGTCATCCACCTCACCGAAGTTGACTACGTTGACCGCCTGGCCCTCGTGATAGAAGACGGCAACGACCTCGTGGCGGTGGGCCGTTACGACCGATACCCTTCGAGCACGACGGCGGAAGTGGCCTTCGTGGTCCGCGACGACTGCCAACACCTGGGGCTCGGCCATCGTCTGCTTCAGGCCCTGGCCGACGCGGCGCGCGTGCGGGGCATCACGACGCTCACCGCCGAGACCCTGTTTGAGAACCATGACATGATGTCCGTCTTTCGACACGCAGGGTTTCCAATCACAACGTCGATCTCCGGCGGAGAGATCAGTGTGCGCCTCTCCATTGGGCCAATCGATGACCAAGGTGCCGCGCTCGACGCGCACCGGGGCGAAACGATCTAACCATGGTGCTCGTCATTAACGGGCCCTACAGTGACTCGGAACACGTCGAACCCGGGCATCCGGAACGACCAGAACGCCTGACGGCCGCCATGGCTGGCGTTGAGGACCTGCACCTCGGCGCTGACCTCGTCGTCGTGCCGAGCTACGCCGCCTCTCGCGCCGAGCTCGTTCGCGTGCACAACGGTAACTACCTCGACGAGCTGGGCGCCTTCTGCTACGCCGGCGGCGGCGATATTGATCAAGACACCTACGCCACGATGGATTCGTGGGCCATTGCGAAACTGGCCGCCGGCGCTGGACTCAAGGTCATTGACGAATTGCAACGTCGCAACGACGGTGTTGGCTTCGTCGCGGCCCGGCCGCCGGGCCATCACGCGCTCGCGGACCGGGCGATGGGTTTCTGTCTCCTAAACAACGCCGCCGTTGCGGCGGCTTCACTACTCAGCCAGGGCGAACGGGTGCTGATCATCGATTGGGACGTGCATCACGGTAACGGAACGCAACAGATCTTTTGGGACGAGCCCAACGTCCTCTACGTTTCGACCCATCAGTGGCCACTCTTTCCCGGAAGCGGCTCGGTCAACGAGGTCGGTGGCCGTCACGCGACTGACCGCACCGTGAACATTCCGTTACCGCCGGGAGCGACGGGCGACGTTGTGCGCCGGGCGGTCGATACCATCGCCGGGCCGGTCGTAGACGCGTTCGACCCCACATGGGTGCTGGTCTCCGCTGGTTTTGACGCCCACCGCGATGACCCGATGGCCGACCTTCGCCTCACGAGTGGGGACTTCGCCCTCTTGGCGCGCACCGTGACCGACTATTCGCCACGTCCCGGGCGCGTTGTCATGTTTCTCGAGGGAGGATACGACCTCAGTGCGTTGCGTTCCTCGGTTCACGCAACGTTGAGTGCAGCGCTCGGTCAATCGCATGAAACCGAAGCCCCTTCGAACGGCGGTCCGGGTATTGAACACGTCGCGCGAATACACCAAGCCCGCCGTACGGCGATCGAGACACTGCAGGCCAGTGACGAAGAGGAGGGGACATGACCATCGAGAACATCGCCGTGGGCTATGACGGTTCTCCCGACGCGGAAATTGCCGTTCGTTGGGCGCTCGGGGCGGCGAGTGAGTCGGGCGCCACCGTCACCATCGTGCACGCGACCGGCCTACTCGAACATCTACATCAGCACTTTTCGCCCGACCGGCTGCCACCAGCGTTACTCGCTCTCGTCGACGAGTGCGGATTTAGTCCGAGCCGTCTTCGCTGGCTCGTCGACAACGGAGATGCGTGCTCGGTACTGCTTCGCGCGGCATCCCCACCGATCAATGCCGGCATGTTGGTCGTAGGTTCACGGGGCCAGGGAAAGCGCGTCGGACTGCTCTTGGGCAGCACGAGTCTCGAAGTGGTCGAGCACGCGACGATTCCGGTCGTGGTCGTGCCGTCGAGCTACGTCGAAGGCGAAACTCGCTGACCGTTCCGCCGAACTTTCATAATTCGTCGCGCAAGATCTTGCTTGAACAAAGACCGGGGCCAACGCGGGCCAATCCTCGGCGCCATATGGTCGTTCGTTGAGAACATTCTCACCAATGCCCAGTGAGCCGAGTGCCTGCCACTTCTTTGGACCATGACGCCTCCCAAGATTACGTGTCCGTTGCCAAAAGTCACTTTTCGATAGCAAATGTCACGCACGCAACGCGAGAATCTATCGTCGAGTATTGAGTTACGTACTGCTTCACGAGCGGAGGTGAAATGGTTTCGACAATGCGTGCGTGGGCCGTCGAGACTCCGGGCCCAATCGACTCGCATCCGCTCGTCCAAATTGAGCGCGCGCTGCCGGTTCCAGGTCCGGGCCAATTGCGCCTTCGCGTGGTTGCGTGCGGCGTGTGTCGTACCGACCTGCACCTCACGGAAGGTGACCTCACCCCGCGCCGTGCGCTCGTGGTGCCCGGTCACGAGATCGTCGGCGTCGTCGATGAACTTGGCGAAGGTGCCTCGACAGTGCGCATCGGCGAGCGCGTTGGTGCGGCCTGGTTGGCCCGCACCTGTGGCGCCTGTCGCTTCTGTCTCGCGGACCAAGAAAATCTCTGTCTTCATCCCACCTTCACCGGTTGGGACATTGACGGTGGGTACTCGGAGTTCGTCGTCGTGAACGAGGACTTCGTGTATCGCCTGCCCGAAGGCTTCAACGACGTGGAAGTGGCGCCGCTGCTCTGTGCGGGCATTATTGGTTTCCGCGCACTGCGTCGCACGGAATTGCCCAAGGGTGGTCGCCTCGGGATCTACGGCTTCGGTGGGTCAGCGCACCTGACCGTACAAATCGCGATCGCCGAAGGAGCGCGCGTCCACGTGATGACCCGCTCACCCGAGTCCCGACAACTGGCCGTCGCCCTTGGGGCAACGAGCGTGGGCGACACGGATGACACACCCCCGGAGCCCCTTGACGGCGCCATTCTCTTCGCGCCGGTGGGCGAAATAGTGCCCATCGCGCTTGCGGCGCTCGATCGGGGCGGCGTGCTCGCGGTCGCGGGTATCTATCTGAGCGATGTTCCGACGCTTAATTATGAACGTCACCTCTTTCAAGAGCGCACGTTGTGCAGCGTGACTGCGAACACCCGCCATGACGGTCGCGAACTCCTTGAAATCGCCGAGAGAATTGGCATGCGGCCCACCGTGCATCCGTACCCTTTCAGCGAAGCCAACCGCGCGCTGGGCGACCTGGCGCACGACAGATTCAGTGGCGCCGCCGTATTGGTCGACTTCGACGAATAGCCGCCATAAAGACGATTATGGGCCAAATGATGACGTTCGGCCCTACTTGTCTGTGGTCGTCCCAGACCAAACTTCTCTCGTAACTCAGAATTTAGAGCGCGAAAAAGGGGCGACAATCGCTACGCACTGGAGTCATTTATGAGTCGTGAAGAACTCTTCCGAACCGAGAGGGAATGCAAGTGAACTCTATTTTCACAGGACGTGGCACCGCGAGTGACGACCCCTACCTAGCCGCTACGAGCCCGCTTGGTATCGACGGTGAAGAATACGCGAGGCGCTTCTGGTTGCACTACCTTCACGTCGGAATCCTCGTGTTCATCGGAGAGGCCGTCTCGACACTCGTGTACTTCGTGCTCACACCCCACGGACCGCATCGGGTCTTGCTGGTCGCGCTCACGTCGACTGTCATTCTCGCGTTGATTTTGAGCTTTCCTCTCGCGAGACGATTCGCTGCCTCGGGGTGGAGGAGTCACTACTCGTTTGGTTGGACGCTCGCCGCTGGGATTATCGTGGCGGCGTCAATACACCTCGATCGAGGCGCAGACAGTCCGATTCTATTTCTCATGGTTCTGCCGATTGTGAGTGCCGCTCTCGCACTCAATGTTCGCCAGGTCATCGTGTGCGGAATCGCGACGCTTGGAGAATTCACTTTCATCTGCCTTGACGATCCGGTGGTTCACAGATCAACGTCAGAAATGTCGATGTTCGCGATGCTGCTCCTAGGTCTCGTGGTGATTGCAGTGGGCGTCTCAGCCGCGCGAGTACGACTACTCGACGACGAGATGAGCCTGAGGACAAATCTCACGTCAATGGCCACGATTGATGCGCTCACCGGTTGCCTTAATCACGGCGCCTTTTACGATCGCCTGGAAGTGGAAATCAACCGCGCGCTTCGCCAGCACGAATCTCTGAGCCTCCTGATGATTGACATCGACTACTTCAAGGCCTTCAATGACACGTACGGCCATTTGGCGGGCGACGACGCCTTGGAGAGTGTGGGTTCCACCTTGGTGAAGTTGAGTCGCAGCTTCGATGTTGTGGGGCGAATTGGCGGAGACGAATTTGCGGTCGTGCTACCGGCGTCGTCTCTCGCTGCTGCCTCAGAGATCGCCTTGCGAATGAGCACAGCATTGACTTCCCCTGCGCGCCCCACCGTGAGCATTGGCTACGCCTCGCTCGATTCCTCGGAACCGAACGCGAAGCGGTTAGTGCACGACGCCGACCGAAGTCTGTACGAAGTGAAGTTGAATGGTCGAGGTCGGTCCGCCCCATTGGTGTCGTCGTCTTCGTCAAAGAGTGAGACGAGGAGCGTGCCGGTCGAGTCCGATGCTGACCTCAAACTGGTTAAAGAGCAAGTTCGCGCGGCTGATCGCGCGGCGGCGGAGGCACTGTCAATCCTCGACGCGTACCAGTCAACCTCCATCGTCGGACTCGGCTTTGTGGATCGTGATTTTCGAATCGTGCGAATCAACCCAATGCTGGCCGCCATACACGGCGGTTCCGTAAGCGACCAACTGGGACGAACCGTCGAAGAAGTCGTCCCCGTCATCTGGCCCCAGCTCGAACCGTTGTATCGATTCGTGGTTGACACGAACTCTCCGGTCGCCAATCGAGAGGTGGTGGGCGAAACATCGAGCGATCCAGGAGTGATGCGGACGTGGCTGACCAATCTCTATCCGGTGAATATAGAGAATGAGGTGATCGGTGTGGGAATCGTGGTGATTGACATCACGGACTGGAAACGACCCAAAGAAGGTAAGAATTCACGCCATCGCACGAGGGCTAACCTCCTCGAGCAATATTGACTGGCGTAGGTCCTCGCCAACTCCACTTTGAGACAGGTCAAGAAGGAGCTGAGGGCACGGATTCGCAGCCCTCAGCCTCGACGAACGCGACAAACCGACCAGGTTGCCAAAATTCATGACCTAAGCCCTTATCGAAATGGGGTCTCACCGCTGTACGTTCACATCAAGGCAGATTTTTCGAATGCGAAAGGCAACCAGATCGTGTTTCAGGTCCGTATTCATGGCAGGGGTGGTCAGGGGGTCGTCACAGCGGCCGAAATCCTCTCGGTCGCGGCCTTTGATGAGGGCCGTCACGCACAGGCATTTCCGAGTTTCGGGTCTGAGCGCACCGGGGCCCCCGTCGTCTCGTTTTGTCGTTTTGACGACCGGGAAATTCGTACTCGCGAGCCCGTCATGGAACCCGACGCCGTGATCATCCAAGACGTCACCCTGATCCACCAGGTCGATCTCTTCTCGGGTCTCTCGCCGGTCGGCTATGTCCTGATCAATTCATCGAACAGTTTCTCCGAACTAGGTTTTGGCGACTTCTTCGACCAATACAACATCGAGCGCCTCATGACGTGCCCCGCGACGGACATCGCCCTCGAGCACCTCGGCCGACCGCTGCCCAATGCCGCGCTGCTCGGCGGATTCGCCGCGCTCACCGGCGAGATCACCTTGGACGCAATTGACAAGGCCGTGCGCGAACACTTCGCCGGCCGGGTCGGTGAGCGCAACGCCGCGGCCGTCAAGGCGTCCTTTGACTACGTGGCGTCGAAGGTCAAGGAGGCCGCTCGTGCTTCGACAAATTGAAGGCTCGAAGGCAATCGCCGAGACGGTGGCCCTCTGTCGACCTGAGGTCGTGTGCGCGTACCCAATTTCACCTCAGACCCACATCATCGAAGCAGTGGGCGCGATGGTGAAGGCGGGCACGCTCGCACCCTGCGAATTCATCAACGTCGAGTCCGAGTTCGCGGCGATGTCCGTGGCGATCGGTGCCTCCGCGACGGGCGCCCGGGCGTACACCGCGACGGCGAGCCAGGGGCTGCTGTTCATGATGGAAGCCGTCTACAACGCCGCCGGACTAGGACTACCAATCGTCATGACACTGGCGAATCGAGCCATTGGGGCGCCGATCAACATCTGGAACGATCACAGCGACGCGATGGCGGTTCGCGATTCGGGATGGATTCAACTCTTCGCCGAAACCAATCAGGAGGCGTCGGACCTGCACGTCCAGGCCTTCCGTCTCGCCGAAGAGCTCTCGGTGCCCGTCATGGTATGCGTCGACGGCTTCATCTTGACCCACGCCGTCGAGGGCGTCGATCTGCTCGATCAGTCCTTAGTGGACTCATTCCTTCCACCCTACGAACCTCGACAAATGCTCGATACGAATGCGCCGGTTTCCATCGGCGCCATGGTCGGACCCGAGGCGTTCGAGGAGGTACGCTACCTCGCGCACCTACGTCAACTCGACGCGTTAGAGCGCATTCCCGAGATTGCTCGCGAGTTCTTCGAGTCAACGGGACGCGAGAGTGGCGGGCTGGTGCGTCCGTATCGTACCGAGGACGCGGAAACCGTGGTCGTTGCCATGGGCTCGGTTCTGGGCACGATCAAGGATGCGGTCGACGCGCGCCGCGATCTGGGCGAGCGTGTCGGGGTCCTTGGCGTCACGTCGTTTCGACCATTTCCGAGTGACGCGGTGCGCGACGCGCTCGCGCACGCCCGCCAGGTCGTCGTAATCGAAAAGGCCTTCAGCATCGGTGCCGGTGGTGTGCTCTCGACCGACATCGCCATTGCGATCCATCACGAGCAGACCCTTCTGCGCACCGTCGTCGCGGGTCTCGGCGGTCGAGCCATTACCCGACGCTCCTTGGAAAAGGTCCTCGACCTCGCGTCACGCGACGAACTCGCGGCGCTAACGTTCCTGGACCTCGACCAGGGCGCGGTTGATCGAGAACGCGCTCGGATGCACGCAACTCGACGTTCGGGTCCCTCGGCGGAAAACCTCCTACGCGATCGCAGCGCAGTGTCGCCCAAGGCGCACGCATGACGAGCCAACGAGTCCACTTCTACCAGGTCGGCAGTTTCGCCGTCGGCAACCGGCTCCTCGGCGAAGAAGAGCGCACGGTGCAGGCTCATTCGGATCGCACCAATTCGATCGACTCGGGCCATCGCGCATGCCAAGGCTGTGGCGAAGCGTTGGGAGCGCGCTACGCCCTTGACGCGGCGATGCGTGCCACCAACGGTCAGATCGTCGCGGTGAACGCCACGGGTTGCCTCGAGGTCTTCTCAACGCCCTACCCCGAAACGTCGTGGAGAATTCCGTGGCTGCACTCACTCTTTGGCAACGCCCCCGCTGTGGCGACCGGGGTCGCGGCTGCGCTGCGAGCCAAGGGACAAAAGGACGTTCGCGTCGTCGCTCAAGCCGGCGACGGAGGAACGGTGGACATCGGCTTTGGGTGTCTGTCAGGGATGTTCGAACGCAACGACGACGTGCTCTTCATCTGCTACGACAACGAGGGCTACATGAACACCGGCGTGCAACGCTCGGCGGCGACACCGCCGGCCGCGCGCACCGCCACGACCGAAGCCGTCGGGCCCGAACCGGGCAACACCTTCGGTCAGGGTAAGGATCTTCCGCGCATCGCAATGGCACACAACATCCCCTACGTCGCCACCGCGACGGTCGCTGACTTGCACGACCTCGAGCGCAAGGTCGAGCACGCCATGGAGTTCCGCGGCGCGCGTTACCTGCACATCCTGGTTCCGTGTCCACTCGGATGGGGATCAGCATCCGCGGAGACCATCCTCATCGCCCGCCTCGCCCAGGAGTCGGGACTGTTTCCGGTCTTTGAGGCGGAACACGGCGTGGTGACGTCCGTTTCGCACATCCGCCGGCCGGTCCCCGTTGAGCAGTACCTCTCGCGACAGCGTCGATTCGCCCATCTCTTTGGCGCCAACCCCCGTCCCGACATCATCGCCCACCTCCAGTCAATGGCCGACGAGAACATCACGCGCTACGGGCTCCTCCAGCCAGAGATGGAGCAGTCCTCATGACGAATCCATTTGCGATCACCCTGGACGTCGGCTCCAGTCGGGCGAACCACACCGGCTCTTGGCGTGTCGAACGCCCGGTCTACGTCGACCGTCTGCCACCGTGTAACGACGCGTGCCCCGCTGGCGAGAACATCCAGGGCTGGCTCTACGAGGCTGAATCGGGGAACTACGAGGCCGCGTGGCGCAAGCTCGTGGAGGAAAACCCACTTCCGGCCATCATGGGTCGTGTCTGCTTTCACCCGTGCGAGACCGCATGCAATCGGGTCCAAGTGGACGAGGCGGTCGGCATCAACGCCGTGGAGCGCTTTCTCGGCGACCTCGCTCTCGAAAAGGGATGGGCGCTGCCCGAGCCAGGTCCCGACACCGGAAAACGAATCCTCGTCATCGGTGCCGGACCGGCGGGACTGAGTGCGACCTATCACCTTCGCCGTCTCGGCCATCACGTGCGTCTCGTCGACTCCGCCTCGCACCTTGGCGGCATGATGCGCTACGGCATCCCGGCCTACCGACTCCCGCGCGCCACTCTCGACGGCGAGATCGCTCGCATCATCGCGATGGGAGTCGAGATCCAACTCGAGCACGTCGTTCACGATGTCGATCAAGAGCGCCGAGACGGGATGTTCGACGCCGTGTTCCTCGCGGTCGGGGCCCAACTGGGCAAGCGGGTCGACATCCCAGCGGGTGACTCCTCTCGCGTCATTGACGCGGTGAGCTACCTGCACCACGTCGCCGAGGACGATCCGCCACTGCTCGGGCGGCGAGTCGTCGTCTACGGCGGCGGCGACACTGCCTTCGACGCCGCCCGCACCGCGCGTCGTCTCGGGGCGACCGACGCCGTCATTGTCTACCGACGCAACCGCGAGCACATGGGCGCCAACGGGGAAGAGATCGAACAGGCACTCGGCGAGGGCGTCACCGTGCGCTGGCTCTCGACGGTCAACAAATTCGACGGTGACCGCATCGTGCTCGAAAAGATGAAGCTCAACGACGAGGGATTCCCCGAACCCACAGGTGAGTTCGAAGAGCTCGACGCCGACTCGCTGGTCCTCGCTCTGGGACAAGACACCGATCTGTCCCTGCTCGAGCACGCTGGCGATGTCACCGTGCGTGACGGCGCCGTCGAGGTGCTCGACTCGATGATGGCGAGTCCGTCGGGCATCTTCGCGGGCGGTGACGCCGTCCCGGCGCAGCGTACGGCGACCGTCGCCGTGGGACACGGCAAGCGCGCGGCGCACGGTATCGACAACTTCGTCATGGGGCGCAGTACCGAGGCGAACGTTCGCCACGAACTCGCGTCGTTCGAACGTCTCAATACCTGGTACTACGCGGACGCTCCGCGCACCCAACGTCCGGAACTCGAGCGGATCAGGCGTCAGACGAACTTCGAAGAAGTCGTCGGCGGTCTGAGCGAAGACAACGCGCTCTTCGAGGCCCGCCGCTGCATGTCGTGCGGCAACTGTTTTGAGTGCGACAACTGCTTTGGCGTCTGTCCGGATAACGCCGTCATCAAGCTGGGCGAGAATATGCGCTACGAGTTCAACTACGACTTCTGCAAGGGATGCGGGATCTGTGTGAAGGAATGCCCCTGTGGCGCCATCGACATGGTCCCCGAGCGCAACTGATCGACGAGCGACGCTCCTGCACCGCGCCGCCGTCAGACGGTGGTGCCAATCACGGGCGTCGCTCGAGCCTCAAGAACACGGGTGGTTCGCCAACGTCGTCAGCCCACGACCGTCCCGGCCTAGGTCCGGCCTTGGTTGGGCCGAGTTTTGGCGTCTCACCTCGAGGCCCCTCGGGTATTACGCAAGCTCCAAGGCGGCGCCCGGAGGGCACGCCTCCAGCGAATTGACGGCCCGCAGGTTGTCCATCGTCGCCGCCTGAAGCCGTCGAAGGGCCCGACCGCTCAGACGTTCGCACACCCAGTCCCAGTGCAGGGCGACCGCGTCGCCGACGGCGAGGTGATCAATGAATCCGACGCCCGCGACACCACGACGTACAACCTCGACTCGTTCGTCACCGAGCAGCAATTGGCTTCCGACGAGTTCGAGCGCGCGACTCGCGACCGTGACGAAGTCACCGCTCAGCGCCACCACCTGGCCCCAACGAATCCGACACTGGTCCAGCACGTCCAGGGGGACACTCGAATGCCCAGCGCGCAGCAGACCGAGCCAGGGATAGACGGCAAAGACGTGAAAATTGTGCTGGGCCACGCCGCCGTTCCAGGCGGCCGCAATCAGTGGCGGAAAGCGCGTCCCCGCCCGATGAGTGAATCGCTCGTCGAGTGACGCGGCCAGTACCGAGGGCGGGACCCGGCGCGTCAGCTCGTTGCCAATCCAGTACGCCTCGACGACGCGAGGATCGAGCGGATTGGTAACAGCGCTGCAGCCAGCGATGAGTTCGAGGTAGGGCCACGCCCCCTCGAACTGGCGCGCGAGGTGCGCGAGCAGCGACTCCTGGCCGCCTTGGACGGCGGCCTCGAGCAGGGCGGCGGGCTCCCCCGGGCCGCAGTAGCCACGCTCGTTGGGGGGGTAGGCGTACCGCACGAAGAGCTCCGCGCCCGAGGCGCGCGTGCGCTCACCGACATCGGGCGCGTTCATGCGCGCGCCGCTCGCTCGGGCCACGGGACGCGACCGCGCGCTTGAACCAGCACCAGCGTCGCGCCGGCGCCGATCAGCACGAGACCAGCTGCGCCCGCGCTCACGCTCGTCGTACCGGCCACGAGCTGGAGCAGCCAGGTGATCAAGGCGCTCGACGCGAGCACCGACGTCACGTCAATAGCTCGCGCGCGAGCGAGCGCACTCATCCACGTCGCCACGTAGGCGCTGAGCAGCAGGCCGGTCCAGAGCGCCCAGTGCCACTGGTCGGCGTTCATCGCACCCAGTTGGCCGAGCGATCCGCTCGCGGCGAGATAGGCAATCAGCGTGAGTGCGCCGAGCCCCATGCGTACGACGGCGAGCGTCGCGGGGGCTCGAGTTCTCAGGAGTCGTCGCGCGATGACCACTTCGAGCGCCCAGAACACGCTCGAAGCGAGCACGTCGACCTCGCCGCGGTTGGCCGCAAGTTGCCCGATGCCGCCACTGACCACGACCTCGCCGCTGATGACAAGGACGATCGCCGCGAGATTCCACCAGCGCAGTCGCTCGCGCAGGACCAACACCGCGAGCACAGCCACCCAGAGCACGAGGGTGTCGCGCCAGAACGCCGCCGGGGTCGGTTCGCTTTGGGCAAGACCGTCGAAGAACAGCACGAAGGCGAGTCCTCCGCCGACAATTCCCACGTAGGCGAGCCCGAGACATTCGATCCATCGACGCGTCGAGGGCACCGACCGCGCCTCGGGCGCGGTCGTGACGAAATTCACCGCGGCCGATCCGAGTCGACGCGTGCGCACGGTCCAACCGACAAGCGCCACGAAGGAGAGTACCGCTACCGCGACGAGGTTCTTTGCCGTGGTGTAGACGGCGGGCGTCGCCCCGGCGCGCACGCCGTAGCTATTGACGAACACCGAGACTCCACTCACCAGGGCGGTGGCTCCGGCGATCGCGACGCCCGGTGCACGCCGGCGGCTCCCAATGCTTGTATCCATACGTCTCACGAGATACCCTCCTCCATCGACGACGTGCTCACGCGTCGAATCTCCTCGACGACGCGAGCCGCCTCGGCGGCGTCCACGCGGTCGATCACGTAGCCACTGTGCACGATCACCCAATCGCCTGCGCAAAGCTCTACGCCGTCGTAGGCGAGCAACGACGCTCGCGATTTCACGTGATCGACGTCTTCAACTTCCACCCAGGCGGGACCGTCACGGCTCAGCACCTCGTAGAACCGGCTCACGCACATTGTTGCTCGCTTTCAATCAAAGTGGTCACCGCGAAAAGTGCCTCGGGCACGGCCGCCCGCACCGCTTCGCTCATGGAAGATCCCAGCTGAAAAGCCTCGCCCTCAACCGCCACGACCACCAAACGTCGTGGAGCCCGACCGACCGCACGTGCGAGGCGAAGCACCCCGACGAGGCCAATGCCATGCGTACTCGTGACCGTGGGTTCTGCCGGACTGGCGTCGTCCGCGTGACCCGCGTCGAGCTCAAGCACGCGCACGGTGCCGATCGGTGCGCCCGAACGCACGGCGTCGATCACGATCGCGAGATCTACTCCGTCGAAACGACCCAGCAGATCAAGTGGCTCCTCCAGTGGTCCGACGTCACGCACATCAAAATTCGCGCTCGCGAACAGTTCGGCGACGAGCGGGCCTACTGCGTCGTCGCCCCGATAGGCACTGCCGAGGCCCGCGACAACGATATCGAGAGGACTCACGAGTGCACGACCTGAAGATCGAGGAAGTGCGCGGCGCACGAGATGCACGGGTCGTGGTTGCGCACCGCCTGCTCGCAGCGCCACTGCAGGTTGTCGTCGTCGAGGTCGAGACCACCTTCGACAACGCGGCGCAGATCCTCTTCGATGGTGAGCTGGTTCTGGGAGGTGGGCGGCATGATCCGCGCACGCACGATGTTGCCGTCGGCGTCAATTTCGTACTGGTGTAAGAGCAGCCCTCGCGGGGCTTCGGTGACGCCGGTACCGACGCCGGCCCGAGCGATGACCACGTCGGCCGCGGGCACGGGCGGCTCGTACTGGGCGACGAGACGCAGGGCTTCGTCGCACGCGAACGCTATCTCGAGCGCGCGAATGACGATGCTCTGAAAGGGATTCACGCACGTCTCGCCGAGTCCGGCCGCGCGAGCCGCGTGTCGCACGACCTCGGGAAAGAGATGCACGTTCAGTGCGTAACGCGCGAGTGGTCCGGTGAGGTAGCTGCGTCCGTCGAGGCGCGCGTGCAGTGCCGTCGAGCGCGCCACGTGCTCTTCAACCGAGAGTTCGGCGAAGTGTCCTGGCGTGACGTCTAATCCGTCCGAAGATCGCGGGCGTCCCGCGTCAATGGCGTAACGACCATCCTGACGCAGCGCGACGAATCGGTAGGAGGAAGTGACCTCGGGGAAGTCGAACCCCGCCACCCAGTCCACGGTCGCGAGGGCTGCGTCGAGCGCGCGCTCGAGCGGACCGGCGAGCGCGGCAATCGCGGCCGGCTCGGGCGCACTGTAGAAGCCGCCCACGCGTACGTTGACTGGATGCACCGCCCTGCCGCCGACGGTCTCCATCACGAGATTGCCCGTCCTCTTGAGCGCGAGGCCGCGTTCGATCACGCGGGGATCTCGTTCGGCCAGTTCCACCGCGTCCTGGCAGTTAAGAAAGTCCGGGGCGTGGAGTAGGTAGACGTGCAGCGCGTGGCTCTGGATCCACTCGCCGCAATACAGCAATCGGCGCAGGAGCTGCACGCGGTCACTGACGACGATTCCCGTGGCGTCCTCCATGGCTGCGCACGCGGTGAGTTGATAGGCAACGGGGCAGATCCCGCAGATCCGCGCCGTTATGTCCGGGGCTTCGCTGAAGTGTCGACCGACCAACATGGCTTCGAAGTAGCGCGGCGGTTCGAAGATGTCGAGGGAGACTTCGCTCACCGTGCCGTCGTGCACGACAACGCGCAACGAACCTTCCCCCTCGACGCGCGCGATGCCCTCGGCGTTCACCGTGCGGGTGCGATTCGTCCCGTGCGTCACGCCCGCTCCTTTCGCGTGCGCGACGTGGTGCCGAGCGTCACCCTGGTGGCCACGAGATTCATCGCCCCGTCGTGAAAGGCGGGCGCCGCCGCGTTAAAGGTCTGCAACAGTCGGGCCAGCGTGACGTCGTCATGGCCGCGCGAGTGCAACCACTCCATGAGTGAGTCCACGTTCGCGCCCTCACTGGGTCCAAAACAGCCAAAACAACCCCGACCGATTGATGGGCAGAGCGCGTTGCAGCCCGCACGGGTCACGGGTCCGAGGCAGGCAATCTCCCCGGACACGGCGAGACAGACCGTGCCGCGTGCCTTGCACTCCTGACACACCGAGTGGGTGGCGACAATGGGCCGACGGTGAGCGAGCAGGGCGAGGATTACCTCGAGCAGCTGGAACCGATCAATGGGGCACCCTCGCAATTCGTAGTCGACCGCAACGTGGGCCGACACGGGCGTCGAGCTGTCCAGCGCCCGAATGTACTCCGGATGCGCGTAGACCATCGCGCGGAATGCCCCCGGCGCTGCGAAGTTGCGCAGGGCCTGGACACCGCCCGTCGCCGCGCACGCCCCGATGGTCACGAGATAGTGCGACTGCGCCCGGACCTCGAGGATACGGGCAACGTCGTCGTCGGTGGTGATCGAACCCTCGACCAGCGAGATGTCGTAGGGCCCTTCCACGTGGGCACGCGACATCTCGGTGAAGTGGGCGACTCTCACGGCGCGCGTGATCGCGAGTAACTCCGGCTCGAGGTCGAGCAAGCTCAGTTGACAGCCATCGCAGGAGGCGAATTTCCACACGGCGAGCGTCGGGGGAACGACGGTGTCGACGCTCATCGCTCGCGCCCGTTCATGAGCTCGCTCGCCTCGAGATAACCGACCACGGGACCGTCGCGACACAAGAGCAGGGGGCCGAGCTGACAGTGCCCACACCATCCAAGTCCGCATTGCATGTTTCGTTCGAGCGACACCCAGATGGACCCGGGGTCGACGCCGAGCTCGTTCAACGCGCGCGCCGTGAATCGCATCATTATTTCGGGTCCGCACATGAGCACACGGCAGTGGCGTGCGTCAAAACCCGCGTTCGCGAGCAACGTCGTGACCAGCCCGACATGACCGCTCCACCCGGGCGCCGAACGATCCACGGTGCTGAGGACCACCGCGCCCGCTTTCTCCCACACTGCCAGGTCGTCCACGAAGACCAGCTGGTCCGGCTCGCGAGCGCCCACCAGCACGAATACTTGCCCCGCGCCCTCGCGTCGAGCCGCGACCAACTCTTCGACCGCCCCTCGCAGCGGCGCGAGACCGATACCACCGGCGACGACGACCGTATCGTTTGACGTCGGATTTCCCGTGACACCCCAGTCGGTACCAAAGGGCCCCCGCACGCCGATGACGTCGCCCACGTCGCAAGCACACAGGGCGTGCGTCACTGCACCGACGTCACGCACCGTGTGACGCAGCGGACCGGGATCACTCGGCGAAGCGCTGACCGAGACGGCGACTTCTCCCACTCCAAAGGCGCTCAACATGTTGAACTGGCCCGATCGAAACGAGAGCCGTGCGCCATCGAGCGACTCGAGCCAGAGCGTGGCGACGTCGACCGTCTCGCGGCGTTGAGCCACGACCCGGTACAGCGCCGGGGTCAGCGAGGAGAGAGGAGCGCTCAGTCCGGTCGAACTAGCCACGTGGTCCCCCATAGAGGTCGAGCAGCCGCACTCGGGTGGACTGGAGTCGTTCGAGGAGTTCTTGGGACACCCGTGACAAGAGCGCGAAGCCGAGCGCGGAATCCTCGAGAGACTTCGCGCGCAAGCACGCGCCGTCAATGGCGAGCGCACCCACCGGCTGGGTGGCGCGCGCGTCAAACGTCCAGCGATACGGGGCCACGAGCCAGCTCCATCCCACCGCGTCGCCCGGTCCCACGGTCTCGATCACGATCGGGCCGCGTCCTGCCTGGTGCACCTCAATCGACACGTGACCTCGACGCAAGAGGTAGAACGTATCGGCGCTCTCACCTTCCGCGCAGAGCATCGTGCCGACGTCGAGTGCGACGTTGTGCGCACAGCCCGCCACCAACGCTCGGTGCTCGTCACTCAGTCCGGCCGCGAACGGGTGCGCGCCAACGAGCTCGTCGATCGATCTCACGGTTGACTCCGGGCGTTCGACAGCGTCACCGACGTCGCGCCGTCAGTGCGAGCGATGGCCGACGCCTCTTCGGTGATGTCGATGCCGACGGGACACCAGGTAACGCATCGGCCACAGCCTACGCAGCCGGTCGTGTCGAACTGGTCCCACCACGACGAGAGCTTGTGGGTCATCCACTGTCGATAGCGCGACTGGGTCGTCGGGCGTACCGCGCCGCCGTGCAAATACGAATGGTCGATACTGAAACACGACGCCCACGTGCGTTGGCGAACCACGACGCCGTCGAGTTCCGTCGCGTCACGCACGTCGCTGCAGAAGCAGGTCGGACAGATCAGCGTGCAGTTACCGCACGAGAGGCAGCGCTCGGCGACCTCAACCCAACGCGGGTGCTCCAGGTTTCTCGCGAGCACCGCGGCGAGACCGTCGACGTCCAAGTGACGAACCATTCGACGCCGAGCGCTCTCGAGTTCGGCGTCGCGCGCGGAAAAGTCGACCGGCGAGGCGAGCGAGAACGACACGCCCTCAAGCACGCTAGCCGCACGGTCAGAGCCGACGCGCGCCAAAAACCGATGGCCGTGATCGTCGTCCAACTCCGTGAGCGCCAAATCAAAACCTTCCACGACGTTCGGACCGGTGCTCATGGAGTCACAAAAACAAGTCGCCGCGGGGCTCGAGCACTCCGCGACCACGACAAAGGCATTCTCGCGACGCTCGGCGTAGCGTGTGTCGGGGTGCTCCCCATCGATGAAGACACGATCGAGCACCCGGAGTGCGGCTGCCTCACAGGGACGCGCTCCCACCACCGCGATCGAGCGTCGCGCGTCGGCAGTCTCGGCCAACTCCACGCGGCCATCGCCGACACGCGCGCGCCACAATTCGTCGTGAGGGGCAAAGAACTCCGCCTTCCAACCGCTCGGACCGACGGCCCAGTCAAAGAGGTGATCGTCGTCGCCCTGCACGAGCCGGTACTCGCCGGGACCTTGATCGTCGTGAACGCCCCTGGGAAGGTCCCCGACGCTACTCAGTGCGCCGGGCACGATGGCGCCCGCGCGAACGACGGGTCCCTTCACCTCGTAACCGAGTTCGGACAACCTCGTTATCAACGTCGAGAGACCGTCCACTCCCAAGACGATGGCGGCACCAACAACCAATGCCGCGACGTCACCGGGACGGCGTTGCTCGTTAGCGTCGTGGCTATCTAACACGACCGCAGTCTCGCTCAGCGTCGGCCCACGCAAACAGGGAAGAAGGTCCCGTTACGACCCGTCGAGCACGACGCCGGTCGTGCGCTTCGTGGTGCCACTCGCGCGCAAGGGTCAACGTCGTGGACCCAGGGCTCGAAACAACGGACCGGGACCGAGGTGGCGAGGGGCGAGACGCGCCTTACAGTCAACAACGAGAGCACCGCCCGGTGTGACGATCACCGGATTCAAGTCGAGTTCGACGAGCTCGGGCACTTCCTCGCTGACACGGGCCACCTGTTCGACCAGGGCTTCCAGCGCCCCTCGATCAACGAGTGGCGCGCCGCGAAAGCCATCCAGCAGCGGTGCGGCACGCAACGAACTGACCATTGCCTGTCCCGCTCCGGCATCGAGTGGGGGCACCGCGAAAGCCCGATCACCCAGTACGTCAGTCATGACTCCGCCGAGTCCAACCATCACGAGCGACCCGAAGACGGGATCAACCGTGAGTCCAACGATGGCTTCGACGCCCGTTTCCGCCATTGGCTGAATGACCGCCCCTCCCATCTGCGGTCCGAGCCGCGTCGACATCTCCTCGTACGCCGCGCGGACCGCACTCGCGCTCGCGAGCGAGGTCATCACGCCGCCGACGTCGGACTTGTGGACGAGGTCGCCCGAGCGGGCCTTCAGCACTACCGGAAAGCCGAGGGACTCCCCCACGGCGGCGGCCTCGTCAGCGCTGAAGACCGCGTGCGTGGCCAGTATGGGCAACCCGCACGAACTGAGCAGACGTGCCGCCTCGTCGAGCCCAAGCCATCCTCCCGCCGGGGTCTCGGCGAGCCGGTCTCCGACAATCTCTCGAACGACCGAAAGCTGCTCGATGGCCGCAGGTTCGTGAGATGAGATCTTGGGGCGGTTGCGCCACTGCGCGTAGCGACACAGGTGAGCTAGTGCGGACGCCGCGCGCTCGGGTGAGGGAATCTCGGCAACGCGGGGCAGTTCGCGCTCGTGACCCAACGTCGAACCGCCGAGCACGCACGCGATGAGCGGCTTGTCAAAACGCGACGCGACCGACTCGACCGCGAGGCGAGCGTCATCGCCCGACAGGGCTAACACCTCGGTCACCACTACGATCACCGCGTCGATTGCCCCGTCAGCGAGCACGATTTCCAGCGTCCGCTCCAACGTCTCGCGAGTTCCGTCGGCCGTCAGGTCCACCGGATTGGCGGTCGCGCCGGCGACGACGAGACATCCCTGCAGCGCGGTTTTCGTCGCCTCGTCGAGCTCGGCCACGAGCAAACCATTGGCTTCGCACGCATCGGCGGCGAGGATGAGCGGCCCACCGGAGTTTCCCACCAGCCCGATGCGCCGACCCATCGGCAGGGGCGCCGCGAGTAAGAGCGTCGAGACGTCGAGCAACTCTTCGAGACGATCGACCTTTATCACCCCCGCACTTCGTAGTAGCGCCTCCACCGACACTTCCGGGGTGGCGGCGGCCGCGGTGTGCGAGCGCGCACCCCTCGCGCCGGCCACGCTCCTACCCGCCTTCAACGCGACAATCGGCTTGTGCTCACTAATGCGTCGAGCTATCCGCGCGAATTTCCGCGGGTTGCCCAGTGACTCGAGGTAAAGAGCGATGACCGAGGTCCGCTCGTCTCGTTCGAGAAAACACAGCAGGTCATTCGAACTCACGTCGAGCTTGTTGCCCACCGAGACGAAGTTCGACAATCCAACGCCCGCGGCACTCGCCTGCTCGGCGAGGACAATGCCGACCGCACCCGACTGCGAGATCAGCGCCAGGCGACCCGGGAGCGGGTCGAGGCCGGTGAAGGTGGCGTTCAACCGCACTTCGGGGTCGGTGTTCACAAGGCCCAGGCAGTTCGGCCCGACGATGCGCATGCCGTGCTCGCGCGCCATCGAAAGTAGTTCGCTCTCCATCGCCGCGCCGGCCTGTCCGGTCTCGGCGAACCCCGCCGTAATGACCGTCACGGCGCGCACGCCACTGAGCGCGGCCTCCTTGAGCACCTTGGGTACCTGCGCCGCGGGTACGGCGACAACGGCGAGATCGACGCGCTCGGGTACCGATGAGAGGTCAGGAAATGCCGCCACGCCGCAGACCGAGCGGGCCTTCGGATTCACCGGGTACACGGTACCCGCCACGTCGCCCGCGAGCAGTGATCGCACGACCTCGTGGCCCGGACTGCCCGGACGACGTCCCGCCCCCACGACGGCGATGACGCGAGGACACAAGACGGCGGCCATGCTCGCGGCTTCGGCGACCGCCTCTCGTTCATCACACGTCGCGCGATACTCGCTCGTCGGACGAAGCTCGATATCGAAGCGCACAACGTCGTCTTTCACCCTCGATTCCATGCGCAAACCGATCGCCCGCAGGACACCGAGCATGTCCTCATTGCGAGCCGCCACCTCGGCGTGAAAGCGTTCTATTCCTTGTGAGCGCGCGTACGCGGCCAGGCTCTCAAAGAGCAGAGTGGCGACGCCGTGCTGACGAAAAGGCTCTGAGACGTCAACGGCGGTCGCAGCGTCGGAATCGCCGGCGTGGGCGCGATCGTAGGTGGCGATTGCAATGATCTCGTCGGAGGCAACGGCGACGAATGCCATCCGCAGGGAGTAATCAACGTCAGCAACCCGTGCGGACGCCTGTTGGGTCGAGTGAGAATCGACGAGGCCGCGACCAGCGAGGAAGTCAACAAAGCCGACGAGTTGGGGCGCGTCACTCACGCGGATCGGTCGAATGAGTACGGATGAGCCATTGGTCAACAAGCCGTCGAACGCCCACGCAAGTGGGTACTCGTGCACGACCGAAGGCTCTCGGACGAGTTCGCTTTGGTCCATCTCCACCTCGCTTCACTTTAATGATGTCCGCGCGCGCCCGGGGCTCATTAGGGACCTATGGCCTGAATGTGCCCGGTTTCCTGACCGAACGCACTTGGGACCTTGGTCTCTAGAGGGCGTTGCGCGAGAACGGCCACACTGGGGACGGACACTGAATGGAGGGTTCATGCGTATCGGTTTGCTTACCGGCGGTGGGGACTGTCCAGGTCTTAACGCCGCGATCCGCGCCATCGTACTGTGTGCGGCGAATGACGGCGACGAGGTCATTGGCTTTCACCATGGCTGGCGCGGAGTGGCCGAAGGCGAGGGCGCTGCGCTCACCGAGGCCGACACGAAGGGCCTGTTGCAGTCCGGTGGCACAATCCTGCGCACCGCGCTCTATCACCCCGATAAGCACGAAGGCGGTACCGAGGCGGTGCTCACGACGTTTGAGCGCGAGCGACTCGATGCGTTCGTGGTCATAGGGGGCGACGGAACGCTGGGCGCGGCGCTCAAGCTCACGCAACTCGGTGTGCCGCTCGTGGGCATTGCCAAGACCATCGACAATGATGTTTTGGGTACACATCGCTGCATTGGCTTCGACACGGCTGTGGCGACCGCGGCCGAAGCAATAGATCGGGTCCAGACCACGGGCGAGAGCCACGACCGGTTGATGGTCGTCGAGGTCATGGGGCGCACGTCAGGGTGGCTCGCCGTGTGCGCGGGTATCGCCGCTGGTGCGAACGCACTGTGTCTGCCCGAAGTGCCGGTCGACTTGGACCAACTGGCGAAGGCCATCACGCAACGCCACGACGCGGGATCGACCTCCTCGGTCGTCGTCGTTGCCGAGGGAGCACTGCGCGATGAGACCAACGCAGAATCTGCGGGATCCCGCGTAGCGGCCGCGCTCGCCGAGCGTACCGGCTACGAGACTCGTCTCACCGTGCTCGGCCATATCCAGCGCGGCGGGCCGCCGATTGCGTCGGACCGGCTAATCGCGTCGAACTGCGGGGTCGCGGCGATGCAAGCAGTTCACTCGGGCGCGTTCGCCACGCTCGTCGATGCCGGGGACACAACGACCGAACTCGTGGCGCTGAGTGTGGTCGCATCGGGACCACGACCAGTTCCCCCGGCGCTGCTCGCGGTCGCCAGCGAACTCACGGTGCACTAATACCACTGTCGGAAATGCCGCGTTGAGGTGATCACGATGACCAGACGGCGGGCCCTATCGATCGTGAGCGACAAACTCCGGAGACGCCTCGAGTCGCGCGATGAGGTCACTGCGGCGCAAGAGGCCGGCCTGCGTCCCGTACTGGCACGCCACCTCGGCGGCGTTCAACGCCGCCCAACGAAGTGCCTCTTTGAGGGCCACGCCTTGCACGACGGCCGCGACGATGGTTGCGCCGAACGCGTCTCCCATTCCCGTATCGTCCAACGCGGGCTCGGCGCCGGAGAACTGCTCGACGCAGAGACGCTGGACTTGGTCGTCGGCGGCGGCGGTGCCGCCGGGTTCGTTGATCACTACGACGCTTTGAGGACCAAGTTTCCTCAGGGCCTCGAGTGTCTGGCCGACATCGGCACCTGGCGTTTGCGCGATCGCCTCGGCGGCAGCGCGGCCGCAGAGCAGCACCTCGGCCCTCTCGTACAGTCGAGCGAGCCGCGTCGTGCCCTCTTCAACCTGGAACGTTCCCGGTTGGAAAGCCAGCCGCACGCTCGGGTGATCGTCCAGCCAGTCGGCAATGTCGTCCTGATACTTCAATGCGTCAGGGCCGAGTGAATTGATGTAGAGCCAGGCAGGAATCTCATGGTCCTTCAGCGCCTTCCAGTGATACCTGAACTCGGCGTGACGCACGAGAATCGTTCGCTCGCCCCCGAAGGCGAGAATGAAGTTTCGTACGGTGTGACTCGGTGAGTCAACGTGCACGAGTTCGGTTCCGACGCCGTCACCACGCATCGCACTCAAGATGTCGAGCCCGATTTGATCGTGGGCCAAGTAACTCGCTAGACCGACACGAAGCCCGAGGCGCGACATCGCCACGGCCGCGTTGGCGGCGCTGCCACCCGCACTCGTTTGCGCGTCGTCCGCGACGACGAGTTTGGTGCCGAGGGGAATCTCCAGCCAGCGCCCCTCGTCGTCGACGCGCACTCGTACGGGACCGTCGGGAAGGTGGATGAACTCATCGGTCACGACGTCGCCCACGCTGACCACGTCAAAGTTCTCAGCTCCGGTTACGAATCCCACGTCGTACCTCCGAACCGACACGGCACCGCGCGCCACTGGCCAACGATTACATTCCTGTTTTTGGGTCCCAACGATTTAGCCAGCGCCGCACGATCGTGCACGTCGCGTCGATCGGTCTCACTCAATTGTGGCATCGGATTCACCCTACGACACCGCGGACACATCGATGCTGCGGAACGTCGCGTTGCCCGGGTCACGACACATCATTGTGACCTTTGACCCGAGTCGCGCTCGCAGCGAGGCTGCGAAAATGTAATTCAGGATGTGTTCGAGAAGCGTACGGCGAAGGAGTCCCGATGACGGTGCGAGTAGCAATTAATGGATTCGGACGAACCGGGCGTTCGTTTCTGCGCGCGGCCATTGCCCTTCACCCAGACATCGAAGTCGTGGCGATTAATGACCTCGGCGCCCCGGAAGCCCTGGCGCGTCTCTTTGCCCGCGATTCGGTCCACGGACGCTACCCGGATCCGGTGCGCGTCGAGGGAGAGTCGATGTTCGTGGGCGACCGTCAGATTCGCATGCTCGCCGTGCCCGGCGCGAAGGACCTACCCTGGGGCGAACTCCAGATTGACGTCGTCGCCGAGTCAACGGGAAGATACACCAAGCGCGAGAAGGCCGCGGAGCATCTCCAGGCCGGAGCGCAGCGCGTTGTCATCTCCGCACCCGCGCAGGACCCAGACGCCACGTTCGTCATTGGGGTCAATGAGGATCAGTTCGATCCGACCCGCCACTTCATCATCTCGAACGCTTCGTGCACGACAAACTGTCTCGCTCCGCTCGCCAAGGTCCTCGACGACGCATTCGGGCTCGACAACGGCTTCATGACGACCGTTCACGCGTACACCGACGATCAGAACCTCGTTGACGCACTGCACAAGGACGCCCGACGCTCGCGTGGCGCGGCGATCAACATCGTGCCCACGACCACGGGTGCCGCCAAGGCCACGGGACTGGTACTGCCGGACTTGGTCGGTCACCTCGATGGCTTGGCGCTGCGTGTTCCCGTGCCCGACGCGTCGATCACCGATCTCGTCGTGAACGTGCGTGTCACGCCGAGCGTCGCGGAGATCAACGATGCCTTCCGCAGCGCCGCGAAGTCGGGTCGCCTCGCGGGCGTGCTCGAGTTCTCCGAAGAGCCACTCGTGTCGAGCGACATCATCAACTCGAGCGCCTCGTGCGTGTTCGACTCGCTGTTGACCATGGCCAACGGCCACCTCGTCAAGGTGCTCGGCTGGTACGACAACGAATCGGGTTACTCGAGTCGCCTCGCGGACCTCACCGCGCTGGTCGGTGCCGCCCCGGCGCGTTAATCCTCCGCAGTCCTAGCTACGGGCACGCAACGGTGCGCACTCACGCTCGGATTTCACGGGCAGTCAGATCGCCCGCTCCGTTGCCCATGACCCGGCGCCATTCGGTGCTGGGCGTGCGACTTAGCGCAGCGCCGCGCTGACGCCCGCTCGTAGGGCGGCGAGACCAGGCAGGTCACCTTTCTCGATGAGCTCGAGCGTCGCACCGCCGCCGCTGGAGACGTGATCGATGCCCTGCTCGAGGTGGAACGCGTGCACCGCGGCCGCGGTTTCGCCGCCGCCGACCACCGTGTACCCGTGACTCGAGCCGACGGCCGTGGCCACCGAACGGGTTCCTTCGCCAAAACGCGAATCTTCGAAAACGCCCATTGGCCCGTTCCACAGCACGGTGCCAGCTCGGGCGATGCCGTCGGCAAACGTCGCTCGAGTCATGGGGCCGATGTCAGCTCCTCGCCATCCCGGTGACAAATCGATGCCGAAGGTGCGAGCCGTCCCTTTTGGTGGTCGTGCGCCTGCGAAGTCGCCGTCGGGCGACAGCGCGACAATATCCTCGGGTAGTTCGATTTGACAGCACCGCGAAAGCAGCGACCGAGCGTCATCGAAGAAGGCGGGCTCTACGGGTGAAGCGCCGACGTCATGGCCCAGCGCCGCGAGAAAAGTGAAGCACATGGCGCCGCCCAGGTACAGCTGGTCCACCTTTTGCGAGAGTGACGTCAGCAGTGCGAGTTTGTCAGCCACCTTCGCGCCACCGAGTACGGCGATGAATGGACGCCGAGGTCTGATGAGGAGCCGTGAGAGTGCGTCAACCTCGCGCTCGAGTAACCGACCCGCCGCGCTCGGCAGCAGTTGCGGCGGCCCCATGATCGACGCGTGACGTCGGTGACAAACACCAAACGCATCATTGACGTAGAAGTCAAATCCCTCGACGAGACGTCGAACGAACTCAGGGTCGTTGGTTTCCTCACCGGGATCGAAACGAAGGTTCTCCATCACCTCGACGCCCGGCACGAGCGCCGCCATGCGTTCGCGCACGGGTGCCATTGAATAGCGTAAGTCGACCTTGCCCCGCGGCCGGCCGAGGTGGCTACAGACGCTCACGTGCGCCCCGCGTTCGAGCAGCCACGTCAACGTCGGCACGCACGCCCGCAACCGAAAGTCATCAATCACCTCGTAGCCGCCGGTTCCCGTCTCGCTCAGCGGGGCGTTGAGGTCAGCCCGAACGAGCACGCGGCGACCGGAGACGGGCGGAAGATCTTCCAGTCTCGACAGGCGTTGAAAATCTAAAGGGGACGCAAACTGTTCAGCTCTGATGAACGCCGATGTTTCGAGCTTCATGCCGTCAGCTTTCTCTTTTCTTCCAACTCCAGGACTTGCTTCGTGGTCTTGAGCACCGTGTCGGGATTAAGGCTCATCGAGTCAATTCCGAGTTCGACGAGGAACGCGGCCATCTCCGGGTAGTCCGATGGGGCCTGGCCGCACAGTCCGGAGTGAATATTGTTTCTCCGGCAACCCTCGACGGCGAGCCTGATAATTTCCTTGACGCCGTCGTCGCGTTCGTCATAATCGAAGGCGACGATCTCGCTGTCCCGGTCGACGCCCAAGGTGAGTTGCGTGAGGTCGTTTGAACCAATCGAGAATCCGTCGAAGTACGGCGCGAATTGGTCGATCAGGATCACGTTGTTGGGGATCTCGCACATTGCGTAGACCTCGAGGCCGTTCTCGCCGCGTCGAAGCCCGAACTGCGCCATCCGTTCCAGGACCAGTTCGGCCTCGGCAACTCGACGTACGAAGGGCAACATGAGCACCACGTTGGTGAGCCCCATCTGCGCGCGGACTCTCATCATGGCCTTGCATTCAAGAGCGAAGCCCTCTTCATACGCCGGGTGCGCGTATCGCGAAGCCCCGCGAAAACCGATCATCGGATTGTTCTCGAGTGGTTCGAAGTCGGCGCCGCCCAGCAGACTGGCGTACTCGTTCGTCTTAAAGTCCGACATCCGCACGACGACCGGCTTTGGCCAGAACGCCGCGGCGATCGTGCCGATCCCTTCGGAGAGCCGCTCCACGAAGAACGCCTCGCCGCTCGGGTAGTTCTGCACGAGTCGCGCTATTGCCGCACGCGTCTCGGGGTCACTCACCCTCTCCGGATGAATCAGCGCGAGCGGGTGCGCACGGATTGACTCGCTGATGATGAACTCCATGCGCGCGAGACCCACACCGTCGTTGGGCAGGAATGAGGTCTTGAACGCGAGATCGGGATTGCCCAGATTGATCATGATCTTGGTCCTCGGACGCGCGAGGTCGCCAACATCGCTGCGCTCGACGTGAAAGCCCACCGCACCGCGATAGACGCGCCCCGAGTCGCCCTCGGCGCACGAGACGGTGACCACGGTGCCGCTCGGCACCGTGGTCGTCGCGTTGCCCGTGCCCACGACGGCGGGGACGCCAAGTTCGCGCGCGATGATCGCCGCGTGACAGGTCCGTCCACCGCGGTTGGTGACGATTGCCGACGCGGTCTTCATCACCGGTTCCCAGTCGGGCGTCGTCGAGTCGGCGACGAGCACTTCACCTGGTTGGAACTGCGCGAGGTGCGCCACGCTGTCGATGACCCGCGCCGTGCCCGACGCAATCTTCTCGCCCACCGATCGGCCTTCCACGATTAATTCCCCGTCGCCTTCCAGGACGTAGTTCTCGAAGACGTTCGCCTCACGCTGTGACGCCACTGTCTCGGGTCGTGCCTGGACAATGTAGATCTTTCCGTCAAGGCCGTCCTTCGCCCACTCCATGTCCATTGGCTTGCCGTAGTGCGCTTCGATGGTGACCGCGTTGTCGGCCAACTCCAGGACGTCGTCGTCGGAAAGGCAGAACCGCTCCCGATCATTCTTCGGTGTCGGGACGTTACGTGTCGTGGCGCCCGTCTCGCCTTCGAGGAAGATCATCTTCACCGCCTTGTCGCCGAGCAGGCGGCGAAGAACCGCGCGGTGCCCACGCGCGAGCGTCGGCTTATGAACGTAGAACTCGTCAGGGTCGACAGCACCCTGGACCACGTTCTCACCGAGTCCGTAGGCCCCCGTGATGAACACAACGTCTCGGAACCCCGACTCCGTGTCAAGGGTGAACATGACCCCCGATGAGGCGAGGTCAGAGCGAACCATCTTCATCACGCCAATTGAGAGCGCGACATCGTAGTGGTCGAAACCCTGGTCCACGCGGTAGTGGATGGAGCGGTCAGTGAAGAGACTCGCAAAACAGCGCCGGCAGGCGTCGAGCAAACTTTCCTCGCCGTGCACGTTCAAGAAGGTTTCCTGCTGGCCCGCGAAGCTCGCCGTCGGCAAGTCTTCCGCGGTGGCCGACGAGCGCACCGCGAGGCGCACGTCGTCACCGTACTGCTCTTGAAGTCGGCGGTAGCCCACGACAATCTCGGCGGCGAAGTCGTCGGGAAGACCCGCTCCGTACACGATTTCGCGAGCGCGCTTCGCGCGCCGAGCGAGGTCCGTGACGTCACTCGGATCAAGGTCGTCAAGTGCTTCGTGCAGTAGCTTCACCGCTCCGGTCTGTTCGAGCGCATAGCGATACGCGTCCGCGGTGGTGGCAAAACCGTTCGGCACACGCACGCCCTGGTCGGACAGCTTCTGGTACATCTCGCCGAGAGAGGCGTTCTTGCCGCCGACTACCGGCACATCCTCGATACCGAACTCCTCGAAAAACTTGACGTATTTGGAACTCTTCATGGTGTATTTCTCCTTTTCAAATTTCGATCACTTCGCTCGACTGCAGGTACGTGTGTGGGTCTTTGCAATATTGGTGAGATGGCTGTGTTTCGCGACTCGCTTTTCGCGTGTCGGCGGCATTTTTGAATTGCCCGCAAGTAACTTCTTCCGCGAGATCGGCCAAGGTCGGCTGCAATCGTAAGTTCGGTGACCCGTGCGCCAGGAGTGATGCCACTTCGACCACGCCTCACCGCCTCTCGTCGCGCGATCTCGACGGTCGGACCGCACCTCCTACGTTCTTGATTTTCCCCGAACGCGACGCGGCGCCACTAGAGACAAAAGTCACAAAGAATAAAGAGAATTACCGAGGTTTTCGAGAGGTTTCGCGACCAGGGAAAGCGGTGTAAAAGCAAAATTCACTTCACAACAACGAAGTCGCCCCGGGTTAGGCGCCCTAAAACGCAGTGAGCATCGAGCCGCGCACGTCTCAGGACGGTCGCATAGTGCCCTCGCGCAGGTAGCGCGCGTGCCACGAGAGCGCCTCTTCGATCAAGTGCGGGGTGTGCTTTCCCGGGGCCGTGGCGCTCGCGCGGTCGAAATAGTCCTGCAGCAGTGGCCGGTAGTCGGGGTGCGCGCAATTGTCGATAATCTTCTGCGCGCGTCGGCGCGGCGCCAGGCCGCGCAGGTCCGCTACGCCCCATTCGGTGATGACGACGTGCACGTCGTGCTCGGTGTGGTCCACGTGGCTGACCATCGGTACGATTGAAGAGATCGCGCCGTTCTTGGCGGTCGAGGGCGTGAGGAACATCGCGATGTAGGCGTTGCGGGCGAAGTCACCCGAGCCGCCGATGCCGTTCATGATGCTCGATCCCATGACGTGGGTGGAGTTGATGTTGCCGTAGATGTCGGCCTCGATGGC
>Ga0182030_10000243_pt1 | contig 96187 bp, 88 predicted proteins | sample 812S3MmetaG_FD_121299 | JGI IMG/M metagenome (GOLD analysis project Ga0182030, IMG submission 121299) | Permafrost microbial communities from Stordalen Mire, Sweden - 812S3M metaG (Illumina Assembly) | ecosystem: Environmental > Terrestrial > Soil > Wetlands > Permafrost | place: Sweden...
CGAGCAGAGAGTCCGAGACGTTCGCGCCGCGTCGTCGACGTTGACATCGTGCTTGGCGGGGAGTCCTCGGCGACGTGTGCCGTGAGCCGTTCCACTGTGGTGCGTCGAAACATCAGCGGGGTGAGGGCGATGAGCAGGACCACCATCACGATCCCGCCCGCAAGTTGGGCCACGACGAAGGGCCAACCGAGGAGTACGAAGAGCACCACCCCGAGTTCAATGACGAGGTTCGTGGAGGCGACCATGAAGATCAGCGAGTTCGTCCAGGACGACCCGCGGGCGAAGATCGCGCGCGACATGGCGCTGGCGGCATAACTGCACGAGGAGGACAGCGTCCCGAGCAGCGTCGCGGTGGCGTGAGAGCGAACCGAATCCGAACCCAGCCGTTGTCGTAGCGCGTCGCGCGGGAGCATTCCCTGCACGATGCCGGCGAGCGTGAAGCCAAGGACGAGGGGCCACCACGTCATCCACAGCATGGCGAGCGCCTCTTTGAAGCCGCTGCCGAGCCACGACAGCGCATTGGTGGAGGCGATCATGGGAGCGCGCGGTTAGAGAGGTCCATGACGGGCATTGTGGAGACCTCCTTCGCGACGCCACCTTAATGGTCTACGTCACGCATTCAATTAGAGTTTGGCCATGACATCAGCCGAGGAGGGGCGCGCACTTCGCGGCGCGGCGTCAGTGAAGCCCCTGGGCGATGGGCGATACGGCGCGACCCTCTCGCAGTTCTATTCCGTGATGGACCATCCCCACGGCGGATACCTCCAATGCGTCGTCGCGAGCGCCGCCCTCGCCGAGGCCAGTGCGCAAGGTTCCACGCACATACACGTGAACGCTCTCACGACGAACTTCGTGAACGCGCCGACCCTCGGTGGGGCCGAGTTGCGAGTTGAGGTGCGCAAGGTCGGACGCAGCGTTTCCTTCGTCTACGTGGCCATGAGCCAGGGCGGGCAACTCACCTTGGAGTCCCTGGTCACGCTCGGTACATTGCGCGACGAGTCCTCGGTCCGTTACCAGGCGGCGCCGGTCCCAAACCTTGCGCCCCGTGAGGTCTCTCGCCAATCAACGGGCCGAGACGACATCAACATCATGCGCGTGCTGGAACTGCGACTCGATCCGGCGACATCGGGCTGGTGGGAAGGTCAACTCTCCCCTTTGGGTGAGGTGCGCGGGTGGCTACGCCTCGACGACGGCGAGGCATCGTGGGATCCGTGGAGTCTCTTGTTCGCGGCCGACGCACTGCCACCGGCGACGATGCCGCTCGGTTCCTCGGGCTGGGTGCCGACCTTGCAGTTGACGTCATATATACGTCGCGTACCGAGGAGCGAGTGGCTGCGCGCTCGTCAATGGGTGGTGGCCGTTGCCGACGGCTTCGTCGATGAGCGATGCGAGCTCTTTGACGACGATGGTCAACTCGTAGCGGCGTCGTCCCAACTCGCCCTGGTGCGATTGCCGGGTGGTAGCTAGGACGTGTTGAGCGGTCCTAGGACCAACGACGACGGCTCGATCACTGTTCGCGCTCGACTGACGATTCCCGCTGACGAGATCGAACTTCGCGTCACCACGTCCGGGGGACCCGGGGGACAACACGCCAACCGCTCACTGACCCGAGTCGTGGCGTCCTTTCGAGTGGAGGACTCGCGCGCCCTGAGCGACGCGGACAAGCAACGAGTCGTGGATTCTCTCGGCACGGTGGTGCGATCGAGCGCGAGTCGATTTCGTTCCCAAGGCCAGAACCGCGGTGCCGCGCTCGATCAGCTTGGCCAGAAACTAGCTGCTGCCCTCGCGCCACGGACGCCGCGGCGCGCCACCAAGCCCACCAAGAGTGCGAAGATCCGTCGCGTTGACGAGAAGAAGGCTCGCGGTCGTTTGAAAGTGCAACGGCGTCGACCCGACGACGAATAGCTCAGATGCTGAGCTGACGAGACATCGCCTCGAGGGCTTTTTCCATGAGGTCGTCGAGTCCCACGTCTTCGATCTCGTGAGGACCTCGGATGGGTGTGAGAGACGCATAGCCCGCCGCCAACAGAGCTCCGTCATCGTCCGCATTCTCGTCGCTCACGTCGCCCAATTCGGGACTCGCCGCTCCCAGTCGCAGCGGCAGTTCGCCTTCGTCACTGAGTGCCTCGCCTCCGGCGAGAGGTCCCGCGGCCTTGATAAGACCGGCCGTCGAAATGTGACCGCGGCGCACGCCCTTCAACTGGTGAATCGGGAGATTGGGTACGTTGAGATTCAACAGCGTGCGTGAAGGGGCGCGAAAAAGTTCGTCGAGCACTTCGATGGCCACCAGCGCCGCGGTGTCGTAGTGGACGTCTTCGCCCCACTGGACCGAGACGGCGAGACCGGAGAGACCCAGTTGAGCGCCGGTAAGAACCGCGCCCACCGTGCCCGAGTGAAGGACGCTACGTCCGACGTTGGCCCCCGCGTTGATCCCCGAGACGATCACGTCGGGGCGAAAATCGAAACTCCCTAGGGAGCCGAGGATGGCGCACAGCGCCGGCGGGGCTTCCAGACCGTAGGTAACGATCGATTCGGCTCCCGCAATGCGGTGACGACGGTACTTAACGGTGGGACGTTCAAAAACGTCGCCCACGGCGCTGGACATACCGGAGTAGTTTCGATTTGGCGCCACGATGATCGCGTCGCGCTCTTCACCGTCGGGCGCGGTTTTGATCCACTGAGCAACGCTTCGTGCGAGAACAGCCATGCCCGGTGCCAGGACGCCATCGTCGTTCGTGAGGAGTAATCGCATACTTGGAGGCTAACTGTCCTAGGTTATCTAGCAGTGAAAAGGACGGTAAATCGCTGATGTTGCCTTCAGGAGAACAGATTGCCATTGCCCACGGTGACCAACGAGCCGTGGTGACCGAGGTGGGCGCGACGCTTCGCACGTACGTGAAAGGCGGGGTCAGTGTCGTCGAAGGATTCGCCGGCGAAGAGGTGTCGACCAACGCCCGTGGTCAGGTCCTCTACCCCTGGCCGAACCGTATGGGAGACGGCGAGTGGAGCTTCTCCGGGCGGGTCGCACAACCGCGCATCGACGACGTGGCCCACGCCACCGCCATCCACGGGCTCGTACGGTGGCTCCCGTTTCGCATCGACGCGGTGAACCAAAATCGCTGCGTCCTCTCACTTCTCTTGCACCCCTCGCCCGACTACCCCTTCACCAGCGAGATTCAAGTGGCCTACCACCTGGGATCGCTCGGCCTTACCGTGACTACGACCGTGACCAATCGTGACGGAGTGCCGCTGCCCTTTGGAGTGGGCTTTCACCCCTACCTCGCGGTGACGACTCCAACCATCGAAGGCGCACTGTTGGAGATTCCGGCGAAGTCCTACATCGCGGTGGACGACCGACAATTGCCGACCGGCGAGATCTTGCCGCTGGCGGGCAACCCACTCGACTTTTCGACGCGCAAGTCGGTGAGCGGTCATGATATTGACATGACCTACACCGATCTCATTCGTGACGATTCGGGCCTCGCGGTGGCGACCATCGAGGACTCACACGGGGGACTGGTTGAACTGAGCGCCGATCGGAACTTTCCGTACCTACAGGCCTACAGCGGGGACAACAACGAAAAAGGTCATCGACGGACCTCGGTAGCCGTGGAGCCGATGACCTGCCCGCCGGACGCTTTGCGCAGTGGCAAAGACATTGTGGTGCTCGAACCAGGTCAGCACTGGGCCGGATCGTGGCGACTGCGCAGGACCGCACCGTGAGCGTCGTTCTAGTCACTGGATCAACCAGTGGGATCGGACTCGCCACCGCGCGTCGCTTCGCCGGGCGCGGCGACACGGTGGTCTTCAACTCGGCTCACAGTGTCGAGGCGGGGGAGCATCTGGCCGAGATCACTCCTAACTCGCACTACGTTCAAGCTGACATATCTCAGGCGGCCGACTGCACCTCGCTCATCGCCGACGTGCTGGAGCGTTTTGGCAAGCTGGACGTGTTGGTGAACAACGCCGGAACGACGAAGCTGATCGCGCATCGCGATCTGGAAGAAGCGAGCGTCGACGTCTGGCGCGAGATCTTCGAGGTCAACGTCTTTGGTACGTGGCAACTGAGCGTCGCCGCCATGGACGCGTTGAAGGCGAGCCACGGATCCATCGTCAACGTGTCCTCCATCGCCGGTCTTCGTCCCACCGGCTCGTCGATTCCTTACGCCGCCTCGAAGGCGGCGCTCAATCACATGACGGTGCTGCTCGCGAAAGTCGTCGGCCCCGAGGTGCGTGTGAACGCCGTCGCGCCCGGTCTCATCGATACGCCTTGGACCCAGGGTTGGGACGCCGTGCGCGGCTACGTGCAAGGTGTGGCCCCGTTGCGCCGCACCGGGACGGCCGACGACGTGGCCGAAGTGATCGTCGCGCTCGCCGACTCGGCGTACGTCACCGGTCAAGTTGTCGCGGTCGACGGGGGACTCACGATCGCCACGTGAGGTGGTGGCGGCACCGCCAGGCGCATGGCGTAACACACCATCTGAGTTGCGGGTCGCACGAAGAGTCGATCGCGCCATCTGCGCTGACGTACGCCCAACAGGTCTTGCGCGTAGGAAGGTAGCAACGACCAGGAACTTCGTACCAAGAGTCGATAGACGGCGCGTTGGGTGCGACTCTTCGTCACTCGGTTGGTAATGAAGTCGCGCGCCGTGGCGCCGTCGGCGCTCAGACGAAGTTCGCCGCGAAAACGCAGAATCGCGGCGTTGAGTTCCTGCACATTCTCGGGCGGATCGATGACGCCGAGAATGCGAGCGAGCGGAGCCATTTCTTTCACGTAGCGATCGGCCTCGCCGTCGCTGAGTCGTTGCGAGCCGAATCGTCGATAGGCGTTCAGAAACATATAGATCTCCGCGCAGTGAACCCACAGCAGGAGATGGGGATCGTTGGCGTCATAGGGCACGCCGTCGTCGGCGACGCCGTGCACGTAGTGGTGCACGGTCAACACCCGGTCGATCGCGATCTGGGCGGTCTCCTTCGATCCGAAGGTGGTGGCCCCAATGAAGTTCGCGGTCTGCAAAACGCGCCCCAGAGGGTCGTCCTGGTAGCGCGAGTGTTGAGCGACTCCCGCCATGGCGTGGGGATGAAGCATCTGAAAGAACAGTGAACCCACGCCACCCACCAGCATGGAGGGGAGTTCTCGGTGGACCAGTCGCGCCACCCCGTGGACGTCGCCGAAGGCATCGTCCGGATCGTCGCAGCGCGGCGGTGGATCGTTCGTGAGTCCTGCGGCGTGTCGAATAGAAAGGCTTGCGCGCTGACGAAGACGCGCGGCGACGTCGCGGCTTTTCCTGGTGAGCATGGAGCCTCCTTGGCCTCACTCCACTTTAAGTTCCGGCGCTTCCAATCGGCCCGGTGACCTGCGACACTAGGTACATGGCGACGCCGAAAATTCTTCGTAACGCCACGGCCGAAAACGATCTCGAGCAACGAGCCGACAGCGAGGTCGCGGTCGTTACCGAACGACCGTGGAACGTCATTGTGTGGAACGACCCGGTGACGCCCATGAACGTGGTGGTAGCGGTCTTCAAGAGAGTTTTCGGGTACTCGAACAATAAGTGCACCCACCTCATGTTGACCGTGCATCACGAGGGGCGCGCGGTCGTGTGGTCCGGGCAGCGCGAACGCGCCGAGTCCTACTGCGTCAAGCTGCAGGTGGCCGGTCTTCAGTCCAGCGTGGAGCGCGACGCGTAGTGCCGGGAAAGCTCTTTGTACGCCGCCGCGATGGTCGAGTCGAGGTGCGACTCAACGACGTGGGACGCGCCATCGTTCGTGAAGTCTTCGCTCACGTGCTCGCCGCAGAACGAGACCCCGAGCACGAGTGGCATCTCTCATTGAATCCACCGATTAATCCGAGCAACGACGACGACGATCCGCTCTCGACCCTGGCACGCCAGAGTGAGACGGCCTCCAACGCGGAACTCGCGGTGATGACCATTCAAGAGCAGTTCCTGACCGACGCCGAAGCCTGGGCCTGGCTGTGCACGCTGCAAGTGGCGCTACGAGCAACGGCCGTCGTGAATGGCGTCTTGAGTGACGAGAAGCTCGAGTCAGCCTCGCCAGAACTGTTGGACGACATTCGCACGTTGCAGCAGTTTCTCTTTGATCTTTCCGGTTGTTTTTAGACTTTTCCGCACCGTATAGCGTCGCCCGGTCGTGGCGCCCGGGACAAAGCTAATGCCATTTCCACCTAGGCTCTAGTGATGCCCTTTCCCCGACGCACCCCACTCACTTTGTCTCTCGCCCTTTCTGGCGCGCTCATTCTTGGTCCCGCGCTCGCGGCCCAGGCGGCGACCACCAGCCCCACGACCGCCTCGGTGTTGGCGTCTGCGACTAAGTCCCTGGACAAGGAAACGGGCGTGCACATTGTCGTCACGACCGTGGACAAAAAGGTCGACAGTTCCGTGGTGGCGGACATTGGCACCGCGAGTGGCACCGAGACCTACGTTTCGGGCACCGAGACGTTCACTATCACCGTGACGCCCAAGGATGCCTACCTGTACGGCAGCAAAAAGGGCTTGACCGCGCTCATGGGCCTGTCGGCGAGCGAGCAGTCGAAGGTTGGTAGCGAGGCCATCGTCATGAAGGCAGGAACGTCCCCCTACAGCACGTTTCACTCGAATTTGACCTCCGGCGCGTTTTCCCAACTCCTCCCATCGGCGAAGGGCACGAGTCTCTTGGCCAAGCGAGACAAGACCACGAAGGGCTTCCAACTCAGTTGGACGACGGCCAAGACCAGCTCGACGCCTAAGGAACTCTCGATCTTGACGATTTCCTCGGGTTCGAAGGCGCTCCCTCTCAAGGAGACTGTCACCACGACTGATGGTTCGAGCCACACTGCTTTTACCAAGTGGGGCGAATCGGTTCAGGTTCAGATTCCCTCCAAGACGATTCCTTACGCTTTGGTCTTCCCGGCCAGTTAGAGCGAGCCGTCGTTTGGCTCGTTGATCAGGAGTAAGAGACGAGACCGTCTCGTTCCGGAACGAATTGGTACCGTATCATCCATGGTTCTGAACGAGAACAGCCTGCACGAAGTATCGGAGAGCCACGGGGGAAGGCCCCTTGACGCGACGCGAGACGACGCCTTGCGGGCGTCGGCCCTCGAGCTTCTCGCCGACATAGGCTACGACCGCCTCACCATCGACAAGATTGCGGCGCACGCCGGCGCGGGCAAAGCGACGATTTATCGTCGATGGTCGGGCAAGGCCGAACTCATTGTTGACGCTCTCATGTGTCAAAAAGGGGCGATGCCGCTAACCCCCGATACGGGTTCCCTGCGCGGTGACCTGTCGGCCCTCATTGATCAGTCGGACATGGAGGAGGGCGGACTCGACGCGAAGGTCATGATCGGACTGGTGAGCGCGTTGCCCCACGACGCAGAGCTACGCGATGTGTTTCGCACGCAACTCATCGAGCCCCACACGGCGACGCTGGCCGTCGTGTTCGATCGTGCCGTGGCTCGCGGAGAGATTCGACCGGTCGACAACATGGAGACGGTTGTCTCGATCCTCCCCGCACTCGTGTTTCACCGCCTCATTGTCTCAGCCACGGTGCCCGATCGAGTGTTCTTTGAGTCGATTGTCGAAGGGGTGCTACTTCCGCTCCTCGAAGCCGGCAACTACAAAACACCAAGTACCTGACCCCCCAAAGAGAAAGAGAAACGACGATGTCGTCCAAAGAAACCGAACTGGCGGCCAACGAGGAGACCAAACACCTGGGTCTCGCCCTGTTGGTGATCACCGCCGCGCAGTTGATGATCGTGCTCGACGCCACCGTCGTGAATGTTGCGATCCCCACTATTCACCACGCCTTGCACTTTTCGTTGGCGAACCTGGAGTGGCTCATTACCGGGTACTCATTGACTTTCGGGGGGCTGCTGTTGTTCGGCGGGCGCACCGGTGACCTGTACGGCAAGCGGCGCATGTTCATGATCGGCGTGACGGTCTTTGCCATTTCGTCGCTACTCGGCGGCTTGGCGCAGTCTGATGTGTGGCTCATCATTACGCGCGGCATGCAGGGCGTGGGGGCGGCGATCGCGGCGCCGACGGCGCTGGCGCTCATCGCCACCAACTTCCCCGAGGGCCGTGAGCGCAATCGGGCGATGGGTGTGTACGCCGCGATGTCAGGCGGCGGCGGCGCGGTCGGGCTCTTGCTCGGTGGCATCCTCACCAGCTACGTCTCGTGGCGTTGGATCTTCTTCATCAATGTGCCCATTGCCGCGATCGTTCTCTTTCTCGCTCCTCGGGCCTTGCACGAGTCCTCCACGACCTCGGGCCACCTCGATGTTCCAGGAGCCGTCACCGTGACCGGCGGCATGCTCGCCTTGGTGTACGGCCTCTCCAACGCCTCGAGCCACAGTTGGTCGTCGGTCTCGACGCTCTCCTTTCTCGGCGCCGCCGTGGTGTTGCTCGTGGCGTTCGGATTCATCGAGCAGCGCTCCGCTGACCCCCTGATGCCGCTCAGCATCTTTAATAATCGCAATCGCTCCGCCAGCTTCGCGATGATGCTCTGCATCGGCATCGCGCTTTTTTCTATGTTCTACTTCTTGACCCAGTTCCTTCAGAACATTCAGGGCTGGAGCGCGGTGAAGACGGGTGTGGGGTTCCTGCCCATGACGGCGGGAATCATCGTCGCCGCCGGTCTCACCTCCCGTTTTGTCGGCAAGACCGGGATTCGCCTGCCCCTGATCGTTGGCCCCGCGATGACCGTCGTAGGGATGTTGTGGATCTCGCGCATCACGCCGACCAGCAGTTACCTGGAGATTCTTGGACCGTTGGTAGTGATCGCACTCGGCATGGGGTTCGTGTTCGTTCCGCTCACCTTGACCGCGGTCTCGGGGGTGGAGCCCCAGGAGGCCGGTCTGGCGTCGGCGCTGCTGAACACGATGCAACAGGTGGGTGGCGCACTCGGCCTCGCGGTGCTCGCCACAGTCGCGATCGACGCGTCAAACTCCAGGTTGCACTCGCTGCACTCATCGTCGAAGGCGGCGACAAAGATTGCCACGACGCACGGCTACACCACGGCTTTCCTGGTGTCTGCCGGTGTCGCGCTCGTAAGTCTCATCGTGTCGGTGGTCGTCATCCGAGTGTCACCCGAAGACAACGCCGCGTTCGCCGCCGCCTCGGGCGCGGGGGCTTCCTAACGAAGGAACCGCCGGCCACTTTCGTGGCCGGCGGTTATTCGCAGCGGCGAAGGGGACACCGAGCGACCTGTTACAGGCTCCCGACCGAGGTGGCGTATTCGACCGAGTTCGAGTGGATCGTGTCGCGATACCACCCGAAGCTCTCCTTCTTGAGGCGATCGCCCGACGGGAAGTCCACCCAGACGATGCCGAACCGTCGTGAGTACCCGAGCGCCCACTCGAAGTTGTCGAGCAGACTCCACACGAAATAGCCCTCAACGTTGACTCCCGCATCGATGGCGTCGTGGACGGCTGAGATGTGTTCTTGGAGGTAGGCCACGCGGTTGTGGTCCTTCACGTCGCCGTTCGGATCAACGTAGTCGTCAAAGGCCGCGCCGTTTTCGGTGATGTAGATCGGCAACGTGGTGTACTCCTCGCGAACGCGAATGAGCAACGACGTCAGTCCCGACGCTTCTATCTCCCAGTCCATGGACGTCTTTTCTCGTCCGGGTGTCTCGAGTGATCGAAGGCGAAGGTCGGGAAACTGCTCTCCCTGCGCCACGAAGTAGCCAGCCACTCGCGCTTCTTTGGCCCGTGAGATATCGACGACGGTGGAGGGGAAGTAGTAGTTGACGCCGAGGAAGTCGAGGGGCGCGGCGATTACCTTCAGGTCGCCCTCTTGTACCACCGAGAAGCCTGGCGCGAAGTCTTCGTAGTGCTCGAGCATGTCCTTGGGGTACTCGCCGTGAAAGACCGGTTCCAAGAAGAGTCGGTTCAGATTGCCGTCGGCGCGCTCCGCGGCCGCCACATCCAGTTCATGCTGGGACCCGGCCTGGAAATCGCCAAGGTTCAACGTGATGCCGACCTTGGCCGAGGGGATGGCGTCACGCAAGATCGGTACGGCAAGGCCGTGGGCGAGCAGGAGGTGGTGGTTCGCCGCCGCCGCTTTGCCGATGTCTTCGATACCCGGTGCGTGGCGTCCGGCCCCATAGCCGAGCCACGATGAACACCACGGCTCGTTCAGAGTGATCCAACGCTCCACGTCGCTGCCGAGAGAGCGCGCGACAATGTCCACGTACTCGGAGAATCGTTCCGCGGTCTCGCGGACAGTCCAGCCGCCGTTGTCCTCGAGTGGCTGGGGCAGGTCCCAGTGATACAGCGTGACGGTCGGCTCAATGCTGCGCGCGCGCAGTCCATCGACGAGGCGCCGATAGAAATCAAGGCCCTTTTGATTGGCCGGGCCGCTACCCGTGGGCTGCACGCGAGGCCAGGCGACGGAAAAGCGGTAGGCGGCGACGTCGAGTTCGGCCAGGAGGTCGAGGTCTTCGTCCATGCGGTGATAGTGGTCACAGGCGGTGTCGCCGGTGTCGCCATTCCAGACGGCGCCGGGGGTGTGGCTAAATGTGTCCCAGATCGAGGGGCCGCGGCCTTCGGCCGTGACCGCACCTTCGATTTGGTATGACGCGGTCGCGGTTCCCCACACGAAGCCGGGGGGGAAGGGGCGGGTGGTATCTCGTTCGTTCGAGCCGTTGGTGCTCATGGTGATGCGTCTCCTCGTAGTTGTAGAAATATGCTGAGTACCTCTACGCGTGGCCCCACCGGGTTGGAGTGTGGTGGGGCCACGCGTGGAGGAGAGCTGCTACGCCTTCTTCAGGCGCATCAGGATCAGCGGCAACTGAGGGTCGCCGGGCGATGGGTCCATGTACGGGTTTGCGGCCGTCACGAATCCGCTGTAGTGAGCCGTGGAGTACTCGTCCCAGTCGGCGCCGTAGAGCAAGGGCGCTACGGGCACGTCGTTGGACACAATGTTCTCCAAAGCGTCGGTCGCTGCCGTGACAGCACTCGTGTCAGACGGGTTGGTGCTCGCCAATGTCATCAGCGCGGTCTGCGCCGCCGGGTTGTCGTAGCGACCGTAGTCGGCGTTCGCGGCGGTGCCAATGGGTGCCGTCAGCGTGTTGTCCAACCAGTTGTCGAACTGCACGTACGGGCTCACGCCACCATTACCCCAGTGAATGATCGACTGGAAGTTACCGTTGCCAAGGTCGGTGTACCACTGCGATGACGCCACACCATCAACGGTGCAGTCAATGCCTTCGGCCTGCAGTTCATTGGAAGCGAGCTGAATATCCGCGTAGTAGTCCGAGTAGGCCGTTGGGTCTTCGATCGAGAAAGTGATCTGCTGACCACCCTTTGAGTAGAAGCCGGCGGCGTCCTTGGTGTACCCATCACCCGTCAGAAGCGACGCGACCTTAGTCGGGTCCTGCGTCGCTGGGAGGTCGTTCTTCAACGACGACTCCAGGTAGGCGGCCTGACTGGGAAGGATGAGTCCACTGGACGACGTGGCCGGACTCTCATAGCCCGACTCGCCCTCCACGCCTAGCGCCGTACGGTCGATACCGTAGCTAATCGCCTGGCGAACTACCGGGTCACTCAAGGGACCAGTTCCCGTCGTGTTGAACCACAAGGTCACCGTGCTGCCCGGGGCAAAGTACGTGTGATTGGTCTTCGGGTCTTTGTTGACGAAGATCGAGTCCACGTTGGCAATGTCATTACCGGCCCAGGTCAACTGACCGTCAGCGAGTGCCGTGGCCGCCGCCGTGTTGGTCGCGTAGTACGCCACGTTCACGCCGGGAGCGGCAGGCTTGCCACCCCAGTAGTGCGGGTTCGCCGTGTACTTGACCAGCTGAGACGAGTAACTGCTCTGGACGTAGGGACCTGTGCCAATTTCCTTGGTCACTACGGCCGTCGCGGGCTTGGAGATCTTGGACCACTGGGCCTTGTTGACGATCAACACTGAACCAGCAATGGTCGTGATGTTGAGGTACTCAGGGGACGAGTAGTGCAACACCACGGTGTACTTGTTCGGTGTAGTGGCCGGGCTCGCCATCGCGGGCGCGCCGTAGTCATCCGCAGCCGGAACCTTGTTCAAGAGGTCGAACGTGTAGGCCACGTCGGCCGAGGTGAACGGAGTACCGTTGCTCCACTTGACATTCTTTCGAAGGTCGAAGGTGAGGGTCTTTCCCCCGTTCGCGAACGAGTACTTCGTCGCAAGCCAGGGGTACTGGGTGTTGGACTTCAACGTGTCGAACTCGAAGAGCGGCTCGTTGACCAGCGAGCGAACGCTCAACTGCTCCGCGAAGGAACTCGAGTCAAAAGGGTTGAAGTTATTGGTAAACGTGACGCCGGTGTTGCCCTCAATAGTCACCGGCGCACCGGTGGACGCAGAGGCGGCGCCCTCGCTGGCTACCACCATGCCGATAGTGAGACACGACAAGGCAGTCAGCACAACTCCTATTTTTCTATACATTTTCTTCCTTTATATTGATAGTGTCCAGCCGGCTCTCGCCGACCTCTTTTTGAACCGTGTGGGTCCTTAGTGAACGACGCGAGGGCCGGTTGGACTTCGCGCTACTGCTCGGCACCCGGGCGAGAATTTCCCCCGAGTACCCGACTAAATGGTCATCGTCATGTCTTCGTCGTTTCCCCCTCTCGTCGGCGCACCTCTGGCGCCAGCTCGACTACGGCTACGGGCTCGTTCGCGTGCAACCAGCAGTGCGAAAGGTGGCCCTCACCGACCTTGAAATCCGGTGGATCTGTGGTGCGACAGATGTCCATGACGTGGGGGCATCGCGGCGCGAATCGACATCCCACCTCGGCAATGGCGAAGGTGGTGTGCTCTTCGGCCTCGCTGGCCTGACTCGTGGGGTCGGCCGGGTTAGGGACCGACGCGATGAGCAGTTGGGTGTAGGGGTGCGTCGGGTCATCGACGAGGTCGGTGCCGTGAGACCTCTCGACAATCTGGCCGGCGTACATGACGATCGTCTCGTCGGCGATGTAGCGCGCGGAGGCGATGTCGTGGGTGATGTACAAGACGGCGAGGTGTTCGTTGTCACAGAGCCCCTTCAAAAGGTTCAATACGCCCAGGCGCACCGAGACGTCGAGCATGGAGATCGGCTCATCTGCGAGGAGAACGCTCGGTCGAACGCACAGCGCTCGGGCGATGGAAACGCGTTGGAGCTGACCACCGGATAGCTCGTGGGGGTAGCGATCCATGAACTTCTCCGGCGGATCGAGGGATACTCTCGCGAGGGCGGCCTTCGCGAGCTCTTCCACGTCGCTCTTGTCTGCGCCGTGGATGAGCAACGGTCGCTCGAGGCTGTGACGCACGCGGTGCACGGGGTTGTTGGAGGCGAAGGGGTCCTGGAGAACCAGCTGCACCTCTGAGGTGTAGGCCAGCGTTCGGCGCGCGCCAACGGGAATTTCCTTGCCGTCGAGGAAGAGTTGGCCGGATGTCGGCTTCACGATGCGCGCCAGCATCCGTGCGAGAACCGATTTTCCCGAACCGCTCTCGCCGACCACCGCCGTGATCTTTCCCGCCGTGAGATCGAGGCTCACGTTATCCACGGCCCGCACGATGTGCTTGGCCCTCACGAATCGTCCGGGCACTCGCGTCACGAAGTGACGGGTCAAGTCGCGCGCGCTCAGTTGCACCGAGGTGCGAGTGGGTTCGCTCGCCTGGCTCACGAGTTGTCTCCTCGAACGTCAGAGGCGACGCGCACCTCGCGGGATAGCTCAACCGGAACGCGGACCTCAGGATCACCGGTTTGGAGCCAGCACGCAACTTGTCGATGCGAGCCCTTGATTGTCGCCAAAGGTGGATTTTCGCTGCGACAGCGATCCATCACATAGGGGCAGCGCGGGGCGAACCGGCAGCCGACGGGCAGGTCGCTGAGGTCAGGCGGCGAGCCGGGGATGCCGGTCAGTTCGCGTCGCGGTCCCGACATGGGGGGGAACGAGTTCAAGAGTCCGAGCGTGTAGGGGTGGCGGGGCGCTTCGTAGAGCTCGTTCGCTAGTGCGCGCTCCACGATCGCGCCGGCGTACATCACGACGATCTCATCTGCCAGTTCGACCAGCAAAGAAAGGTCGTGGGTGATGAAGATCATGGCGAAGTTGAACCTGGAGCGCAGATCGAGCAACTCGTTGATGATCTCGCGCTGCGTTACGACGTCAAGGGCGGTTGTGGGCTCGTCCATGATGACCAGTTCGGGATCGAGGGCGAGCGCCAGAGCGATCATGATGCGCTGACGTTGCCCGCCCGAGAGTTCGTGGGGGAAACGCTCGAGGCGGTCTTCGTCTAACCCCACCATCGTGAGCAGCATTTTTGCTCGTTCGCGGCGCGCTTCCTTCTTCATGTCGGGTCGGTGAGTCTTGAGAACTTCGTCGAAGTCCTTGCCCACACGGCGCACCGGGTCGAGGGCGTTGAGCGCGCTCTGGATGACGATCGACACGTGTGACCAGCGAATCGCGCGAAGCTCTTTCTCATTCGCGGTGACGAGGTTGACGATCTTCTCTTCGGACTTATCGTCGGAGGTCACGTTCAGGTTAACGACGCCCCCGCTAATAATTCCGGGCGCGCGAAGTAGGCGCGTCATGCCATACACCAGAGTGGACTTACCGGATCCGCTTTCCCCAGCCACGCCGAGCACCGTGGCGCGACGAAGAGAGAACGAGACGTCGTGGACGGCGCGCACCGTTGCGTCCCCGGTGCCATAGTCAACGCTGAAGTTGCTCACGTCGAGGACGATCTCTCGGTTGGCGGGCGCGGGAACTTTGCTGAGCTCCGGGGTTTCTGGCGTCTGCGGCGACTCGCTCACCCGGGATGCATCGAGGCGTTCGATACTCATTGGCTCACCGACTTGGCGGTCGCCGGGACGCGCGTGGTGACCGGCTGACGAAGAACGGGAGTGAGACCCAGACGAACTCGACGGGGAAGGCCAAGCTTGCGACGCTGCTTGCTCGTGAGACCAGCCTCACGGAGTCGCGGATTGATGAACTCGTCGATCCCGAAGTTAAGGAGTGCGAGGCCGGTGCCCACGAGGGCGATGCATACGCCCGGTGGAACGAACCAGTACCACTCACCTGAGAGCGGAGCGTTGTTCGACTGAGCCCAGTAGAGCATGGTGCCCCAGTTCCACACCGACGTGCTGGTGAGTCCGATATAGGCCAGGGTCACGTAGGCGCCGATGGAGTAAAGAACGGTAAAGAGCAGTGAGGAGGCGAGAATCGGCAGAAGGTTGGGCGCGATCTCGGAGAACATGATGCGATAGCGTTTTTCTCCGATGATGCGCGCCGCTTCGACGAAGTCGCGGTTTCGTAGCGACATGGTCTGAGCGCGAAGGACGCGCGCTCCCCAGGCCCAACCGGTCAGGCTGATGACGAGACCGATGATGAACGCGTTGGAACGGCTGCCTACCGGTAGGTAGCTGTCGATCACGATGAGCAGAGGCAAGCCCGGAAGCGCCAGGAAGACGTTCGAGAGAAGCGTCAGGCTGTCGTCGGTCTTGCCCCCGAAGTACCCGGCGGTCACGCCGATGACCACGGCCAGGAACGTTGCGACGAGACCCGCCAATAGGGCAACGACCATGGTGGCGCGTGCTCCCACGAGAAGTTGAGAAAAGATGTCCTGTCCGAGGCTGGTCGTGCCGAGCCAGTGGGCCCCCGACGGTCCCATGTTGGGGATAAACAACGTCTCACTCGGGTTGTAGGGAGCGATGTAGGGACCGATGATCGTCAAGAGAAGGAAGAATCCCAAGATCCCGATCCCGGCCAGAACCTTCGGCGAGCGCGGTAGACGCAACGTCTTCATACGGCCGCCTCCGTTCGGGTGCGCGGATCAAGGGCCAGATAGATGAAGTCGGCGATCAAGTTCGCGGCGAGCACCGTGAGGGTGATGACAAGGAAGATGCCTTGAATGAGCGGATAGTCCGCATTCAACACGGCTTGCAAGAGGAGGTCACCGACGCCGGGATAGTTAAAAACCAACTCAACAAGGAGTGCGCCCGAGACCACGAGGCCAATGGCGAGAGAGAGATTCGCGATGCTCGGAAGCACTGCGTTTCGCGCGGCGTGAAAGATCACCTTGCGACGGGGGAGACCTTTCGCGACGGCCATAAGGACAAAGTCCTCTCCGATCATCGTGATCATCATGTTGCGCATGCCGAGCATCCAGCCGGCGATCGAACTCAACACGATCGAGATGAGGGGCAACTCGGCGTAGCGGATGACGTTAAGGACGTAGGGCCAGTTCCAGCCCGGTGTGACGGTTTGGTTGTAGGCACCAAGCACCGGGAACCAGTGGAGGTCGCTGCCAAAGGCCAGCAGCATGACCGTTGCTAAGAAGAAGTAGGGGACCGCCTGAAAGAAGGTCGCCGTTGGAATGAGTGAGTCGAACCTCGAACCGCGCGTCCAGCCGAGCATGGCGCCCGCGAACGTACCGACCACGAAACTGATGATCGTAGAAAGCCCGATCAGCCCGACCGTCCAAGGGACCGATTCGCGAAGAATCGAGGTCACCGGAGCCCCGAGCGTGATGGAGATACCGAGGTTGCCGTGGAACATTTGGGTGATGTAGGTGAAGTACTGCCCCAGCCAACCTTGCTTGGTGTCACCAAACGACAGACGGATCGCGTTGATCTCCGCGGGTGTCACCTGGGACTGTATTTTCCCGATGAGGTTTTGGATCGGATTTCCCGGCATCAGGCGAGGGAGGACGAAGTTCACGGTGACTGCCACCCACGCAGTGAGCAGGTAGAGACCAAGGCGGCGAGAGATCATGAGCATGTCAACCCACCGATACCTTGGCCGGGATATTGATCAGCGGTGGTCGCAACTCGGGTTCGCCGGCACACCCACAACTGCGGCGCGTGACGAGCTCCGTGGGTAGGACGATGCTGCGCTGAATTTCCTTCGTTCCATCGAGCATAGATACGAGTGCGTCGACAGCGACTTCACCCAGAATGCTGCCAGACTGGCGAATGGTGGTGAGTGAAGGATTGAAATAGCGCGTCAGAGATATGTCGTCAAAGCCCGTAACCACAATGTCTTCGGGGACCTTGAGACCGCTTGCCCCTAGCGCGTAGATCACTCCGACGGCTGTTTGATCGTTGGCACAGGCGATGGCCTGAGGAAGCGGCTCCGAGCGCTGGAGACGCTGCTTCATAACGGCCTCGCCGCCAGCCGATGTCCAGTCGCCCTGGAGAAAGTCGACCTCATCGAGCGTCCCTCCCAACTCCGCGATCGCCGCACGAAAGGCAGTCGCTCGCGCGACGCTGTCGGGGCTTTCGTTGGCTCCCGTGACGAAACTCAGACGCGTGAGGCCATGAGTGACGATGAGATGCTCGGCCAAACTACGCATTGCCTGGTTGTTGTCGACGCGAACCGTGACAACAGACGTTAAGTCGCCACGTCCCGCGAGCATGACGATTGGAATGCGCTTGGCGAGATAGTCGACGTCCTCGTCCTTGAGCACGCGATCGAGAAGGATGAGACCGTCAACGGTGCCCGTGAGATTCAAAAGTGACGTGATGCCCGACGGGTGTCGCTCATCGGCGCTGCTGAGCAAGAGCGAGTAACCATGTTCCGCCGCGCGCATCTCCGCGCCTCGAATAACGATGTCGGTATAGAGGAGGCTTGCCTCTTCAACGACGAGCACTCCCGTATCGGGGACCGTGCCCGTTTCATCGACCACGGCACGGGTGAAGACGAGTCCGAGGATCCAGTGTTTGCCGCTGGAGAGTCCTCGAGCCACCGTGTTCGGGACGAACCTCAGCTCTTCCATGGCGGCCAAGACTTTGTCGCGGGTGGCTGGTCGAACCGAGGTAAGGGAATTGAGAGCACGACTCACGGTGGCCGTAGACACGCCCGCGCGCGCCGCCACGTCGTAAATCGTTGGTGGAGAATCGACCACCAAGCCCCCTTAATCTGTCCCCTACAGCGCTGCGATGTAACCGCTTACAGCGTTGTAACCGGTTTCACGGTACACGTCGTTACTGACCATGTCAAGCCAGCCCCTCGCGCTTTCCTTTGATTGGTCTGGTCCTGAAAAGGCAGTGGGGCAAAGGCGTAAGTCCTGTTAGGACGAGGAAAGCCCTGAGCACGGGGCGTCCGAAACGAGACGAGAGGGTGAAGACTTTGTGAAAGTTTTCTCAAACTTCGGAGATCCCTCTTTCGAGCGCGATCAACCGCCTCGAGGGTCCCGTGATTTTTTATTTTTCCGCGAAGCGGATCAGTTCGCAGAAATTGCGACCGTTATGCGCAGGCCGCGATGTCCTTGCCCAGCGTTTTTGCGCCGTTATCGAACTTCACGGAATTCGCCTTGATGTACGTCTCGAGCGACGTTAGGGAAGTGTCATTCGCTTCGTACTTCAAGATCACGACTACCTCATTAAGCGTCGTCTTCGATGCGTCGTTGGGAGCCTCCGCGGCGAGGCTCTCGTAGAGCGGCAGAAGGTACTTTGCCCAGGCTTTGTATCCCTTGAATGACGTGGGCGGTGTGGCCTTGCTCGCGTACTTCGTCTCGAAACTCAATAGTGTCTGGCAAAACTTACTCGAGCCGAGCGCGGAACTACTTGGTACCGCCATGCCGAGTGAGAGTACGAGAGTTCCGCACACCACAGCTACGGCGAGAGCGGCTCGCGTTCCGGACACGTACTTCCTAGCGTGGTTAAACATGGTGACCCTTTCCTCATTCAAGGAAAATGGCGATCAGCGCCGCTTCCCGACATTGGAACCTCCCTTTGGTGCCAACCTGGCCTGTTTACCAGGTTTCTTGAGAACAATCCAATGTCGTGTCGACCATCTTGTTGCCACGTTTTCCCTGACGGGCGGGCGTCAGAACCTTCGGGGATCGAAGTCCGACGCGCCCGATACCGGTGCCGTGGCCAATGGCTCCCAGGTAGCTGCACCATCGGGTTTAGTACTCGGATGTACTTCGAGACGAAGAAAAGACCTTCGTCTTCTTTTGGTAGTGGTTCTCGTCGACCAATGTGTGTGGCGCCATTCTTTGGGCGAAATCAACGGCGGGTCAGCGTGAACTGACCCGCCGTTGGACTACTTCTTGAGGGATTCTTTGACTGTCTGGCCGGCCTGCTTCACGCGACCTTTCGCTTCGTCAATTTTCCCTTCAGCCTGGAGTCGATGATCACCGACGACTTTTCCCGTCGTTGATTTCACTTTTCCCTTGGCGACCTCTGCTGCGTTCTTCGCGTGAGTGGCTGCCGTACCTGCGGACTTCTTTACTTTCTTCTTGTCAACCATCGTGACTCCTTCCATATCGTGACCAACCTGCATCGAGAGAGTTGACGCGGGATCGATTGACTCGACGTGTCAAAACTCATTGAGCCATCGACGTAGATGCACCCAGTATCTCGACGTTAGTAATAGTGGCGGCGTCCTCCGACTTCGCGCCCGACGGATCCGAGAATCCAAAGAACGATACCTACGACAAGCACAATCATTCCCAGGCTCCAGAGGACTGGAATCCCAAATAAGAACCCGAGAAGAAGAAGCACTACACCAAGAGTGATCACGGTTACCTCCTGAGTCGGTATTTACGTCTACGTCAGCGACTTTCGCCGACCTTTCAATTTTAAAAAAGTATGCATGTAACACACAACCGAAAACTCTGTGAAAGCGATGAGTGATGATCATCGTCGCCAGGGTTGACGATGACGCACAACGCGATACAGCACGAGATCAGATGCCCTCATCATGAGGTCAAAAGTGCAGGTGAACCGTCACCCGAGAGTCAGCGTGAGGGCGATGCAAACGCTCAAAATGCATGTCATTTAATTCCTAATGACCTGTCATTTGGTCTCAAACGTTGGCCGCACCCGTGGTCCCAAAATAAGCATCACAATCAGGAGAATTGGCGCCTACGCGGCACATCTGCTTGATGTCACTAACCTGTGGCTTCGCGCGTGCTCTGATTCCCCTCATCACCCTTACAAAAGTGTGAGTTGTTGCAGATTGCGACGAAATAATTCGTGTGCTTACCTACGTGTCGGCGGGCGAATGGTGGTCACCGTGATCGTTGCGCGTGCGATCACTCACGTGGACGTCACGTCAACGTTTCTTATTCATTATTTACAACTAAGAGTTCGCAGTAGAAAGTGCGCGTCATACCAAAAAGAGACTTGACACCGCGTTGCGCTCAACGGATACTAAGCGGTGAGTTACCAGTGGTCCGAACAGGCCAGTGAAACTGTCCAGCGAAAGGTGCATCATGGACGACACAGAAACCGAAGTCATCGAAATCATCGAAGTAGTAATTGTTGAGCCCACTGTCACCGACACGCCGAGCGACACAGTTGGGGGCGTCGACACCCGTGACAAGGAAACCGTAGGCGGCGGCGACGTGGTGACCATTGACGCGGTGGGCGGCGGCGACGTCGTTGACCGAGAGTCCGTCGGCGGCAACGACGAGGATGAAGAAGAAGAAGATGACGACGACATGGGCGGCGAGGACAAAGACGACCCAGAGACCACCGGCGCCGAGAACTGAGCGTCCGGTTAGCGCATTCTCGTGGCTGAAGAGAACACGTAATGACTCATGCATCGGGAATATCTCCCACAGCGGAGGAATGGAGCACACCATGGAAGAGTTTCTGACTGACGTGAAAACATTGCGCGAGCGCGCTCGCGAGAACATTGACAAGGGCCCGGTCACGGATGCGTACGGGGCCGATCTGGAGCGCGTGATCTACGTGCTCAACCAGGCACTGGCGACCGAACTCGTCTGTGTGCTTCGTTACAAGCGTCACTACTTCACCGCTGACGGACTGGATGCTCGGTCTGCCGCCGACGAGTTCCTCGAACACGCAGGTGAGGAACAGGACCACGCCGATCAGATTGCGGCGCGAATTCAACAGCTAGGTGGAGAGCCTGATTTCAACCCCGACACGCTGACGGGACGTAGTCACTCGGAGTATGACTCATCGAAGGAACTCGAAGCCATGATCCGAGAGGATCTGGTAGCGGAGCGAGTGGCCATCGCCGCGTACACGGAAATCATCAACTGGTTGGGCGACGGCGATCCGACGACTCGAAGAATGCTCGAATCGATTCTCGCGGTGGAAGAAGAGCACGCCGAAGACATGCTTGACCTCCTCACCGGCATTAGTTAGGCGCTTGATTCGCTCGAGCAACGTTGCTGGAAAAAATGGCAGGAGATTCCTCGAAGCCCTTCAAAGTTCGGACACGGTGGTTGGCGACGTTGCCAACTATTGGTCCGAGTCGCCAACGCTGAGGAGTACGCTGACGGGCGCGTTGGCGAAACACTGCGCGACCTCGAGTCGGCCGCGATTCGCACGTACCTGCTCGCCTGTCAGAACGTCCACAAACGCGGACGGAGCATCTTTTGGCAGATGAAGTACCGTATCCCCGCACTCATTTCCCGTGAGGTAATGACCAGATCTCGCGATCGCGATGGTTTGTCGCGGCACGCAGGCGATGACCCATTGATCGTGGTGGGTGCGGGCGAGAGCCACGACGTGCTTCTTGAGTGACCCCGTCACCGCGAGGCCCTGATAACTTCCATTTCCGAAGAGCTCTCGGTGGGCGCGGCGCAGATGCAAAAGATTTCGAGTGACGTATAACTTGAGCGCACCGCCGTCACCCTCTTCGAGAAAGGCGCGAAGGGTCGAGGATCCCTCTGGTTGGTCCTCTTGGCCAGTGATACGCGACAAGAGTGCACGACGTGACCCGAAATCTATGGGGCGCCGGTTGTCGGGATCGGTCAGCGTGTAGTGGAAGAGCTCCAGGCCCTGATAGAAGTCGGGCACACCGGGGACGACGCATTTGAGAGCGAGAGTCGCCAAGGAGTTGGTTACGGCCGCGGGCGAGATCTTGGCCATGAGACGACTCATCTCGCCGACGAATCGATCGTTGCTAGCGAGCGACGCTACGAAACGTCGAAGAGAGCGTTCGTAGCGATCGTCGGGATCCGTCCACGAGGTACGACACTTCGCCTCGCGTGCGGCTTTGACGGCGTAGTCCTGAATACGGCGGGTGATGTCACGGGTAGGGCGACGATCCCCGTTTGGCCACACACAGACGAAGCTCTGGTACGCGCGGAACACGTCCTCGAGATTAAGTTCCTGGCCGCTCGCGCGATAGCGGCGTTGCCACTTATTCACGAGCGCGCTCCACTCCTCAGGGAGTTCGGACAAGACAAAAAGGCGTGCCCGAGAGTCTTCGCTGCGCTTGGAGTCGTGCGTCGACGTGGCGCTAAGGGATAGCGGGTAGCAGAGGCGCTCGCTGGCAAACAGATGAAACTCAGACCCGTCATAACTAGCGTGATCGGGGTCGCAACCGACCTCGGCATGACTGAGCAGACCGCGGTAGCGGTACGTTGCGGTGTCTTCTGCCCCTTTCGCCATGGCGGCCGAGCTCAATTGCTGCCAGCGTTGAACGAGTTCCAGACTCGCGCCACTGGGCGCGCCGAGGACATCGCCAATCAGTGTTACCGCGCGGCGGCTTTCGCCACTGAGCGTCGCCGCCGCCGCGCGAGTCGCGCGCAGCAGTCGCTCACGATCGTCGTCATCGGGTTGGGTGCTGGAGAAGTAGGTGCGATACACGTCGAGAGACACCGAGATTTCGGTCAATGCGCGCCGCACGTCGAACCACGAAAGGTCATGTCCTGGGTGAAACTCATTGAGCGACTGTAGTGAGAGACGCGCAAGGCGTTCGAGGGCGGCATCGAAGGAGTTCGCGATAACCCAGCGTTTCGCTTCGTGACTGAGGTCGGTGAACGTAGACGAATCACCGGCGAGGTCCCGCGCGCCTCGCTCGTTCACGAAGAGTCCACCTACGCGGTCCGCAAATTCGTATCCGGTCGTCCCGTCGGTACGCCATGATTTGGGCAGCGCTTCGTCACGGGCCACAATCTTCTCGATGAGCACGATAGGACGCATTTCTCGTTCACTCGTGTGGACCGCGCCCAGTCGCTCCAAGTAACCGCGCGGATCGGTGAGGCCGTCCACGTGGTCCACTCGCCATCCCGCGACGCGATCGTCCGCGAGAGAAGTGACGAAGTCGTGCGTGCGATCAAAGACCTCGGGCGCCTCGACGCGGACGCCGATCAGTCCGTCGATGTCAAAGAACCGCCGATAGTTGCCCTCGCGGTTGCTCAACCTCCAGTACGAGGGTTGGTAGTGCTGGCGCGAAAGGACAGCGCCGAGGTCACTGCCCGTATGCGTGCCCGGGGCAAGGGGGTACTCCTGACCATCGATTTCCATGACTCGATCAGGGCCTTCACCCACGTAGGTGATCGAATCAAGGAGGTCTTCGAGAGGACGGGAGAGGGAAGGGACGAGGACTCGTCCGACGTGGCGAGACCAGTCGATATCGAAGGTCTTCGCGAAGGGGGAACTCTGACCCTGTCGAAGAGTGTCCCACCACCACTCGTTCGCGCTATGACAGGCCATGTGATTAGGGACGATGTCGATGAGCGCTCGCATGTCGTGCGCGTCGAGTTCAACGAGGAGCGCCTCAAACTCCTCCGCGGAGCCGAGGTCCGGATCCAATTTTGTGGGATTGATGACGTCGTAGCCGTGGGTACTGCCGGGAACGGCCTCCAGTATTGGTGAGAGATACATCGTCTCGATCCCGAGGTCGCTGAGATAGCCCACGAGTCGTCGGGCACCCGAAAAACCGAGACCGTGGAGTTGAAGCCGGTAGGTGGATCCGAGGGGGCGAAGGTCGTTCACTGTTCGGGTCGTTCAGTATGACGAAGCAAAATAGTCGAATGCGCATTGAGGTTCACGGCGTCGGTGCGCACGCTGCGGGTCCACGGGCCGGGGCGCGAGGTGTTGAGTACCTCCTCCCAGACTCCCGGAAGTTCCATGCTGGGCAGTGTGAACGTGAATGATTTGCTGGACGCGTTGAGCAAAAACAGTACGGATTCGGCACTTCGAGAGCGCCCGCGGTTGTCCAGTTCGTCAGCGGCCGGTCCAAAGAGGAGCATCCCCACGCTCTGGATGCTCGCGTTGGACCAGTCATCCTCGGTCATCTCTTTGCCGTCTGCACGAACCCAGGACACGTCCTTCGTCTCGTAGCCCGCAACAGGTTGGCCCGTAAAGAACGCCCGTTGTCGCAGGATGGGGTTGTTCTTCGAAATCTCGATCACGTCACGCACAAAAGTGCGCAGTTCCTGTTCGGCTTCGGTGGTTTCCCAATTAAACCAACCGATCTCGTTGTCTTGGCAGTAGGCGTTGTTGTTGCCGTCTTGAGTTCGACCCATCTCGTCACCGCCCAGCAGCATTGGTACGCCTTGGGAGAAAAATAATGTCGCGATGAAGTTGCGCTTCATGCGTTCGCGCGAGCGAAGGATGCGTACCGACTGGGTCGGACCTTCGGCCCCCCAGTTGCGGCTGTAGTTGTCGTTGGTCCCGTCTTGATTGTTTTCGCCGTTGGCCAGGTTGAGTTTGTGCTCGTAGGAGACCAGATCGTTCAAGGTAAAGCCGTCGTGACAGGAGACAAAGTTGATGCTGGCGTACGTCTTTCGCCCGGTGGGCGAAAAGATGTCGCTCGAGCCGGTGAGTCGCGACGCGAGTTGTGGCACTTGACCGGGATCCCCACGCCAAAACTTGCGCACACAGTCGCGAAAGGCGCCGTTCCACTCGGACCACCCCGGCGGGAAACGTCCTTGTTGGAAGCCGTCGGGACTCGCGTCCCACGGTTCGGCGATGAGTTTGACCTTCGACAGTATTGGATCTTGTTGGAGGATCTCGAAGAAGGCGCTCGGGGTTTCGGCCGTGCCGCCGCGCACGAGGACTGGCGCGAGATCGAATCGAAAACCATCGACGTGCATATCGTTCACCCAGTAGCGCAAACTGTCGGTGACCAAACCCATGGCACGAGGATGCAGTGTGTTCAAACTATTTCCCGTGCCGGTGTAGTCGAGGTAGTAGCGCCGATCGTCGGGCATGAGGCGGTAGTAGGCGGAGTTGTCGACGCCCCGCAGCGACAAGGTGGGGCCTAGTTGGTTGCCCTCGGCCGTGTGGTTATACACGACGTCCAAAATGACCTCGATGCCTGCGCGGTGGAACGTGCGCACCATCGACTTGAACTCGGTCACCTGTTGGTCGGCTCCGCTGGTGTAACCGACGTGTGGTGCGAAGAAACCGATCGAGTTGTATCCCCAGTAGTTGTCGAGACCCTGCTCGACGAGGTGTCGATCGGAGGCGAAGTGATGAACCGGCATCAACTCGATCGCGGTGACGCCCAGTCCGAGCAGGTGATCAATGATCGGGTCCGACGCCAGGCCGAGGTAGGTGCCGCGCAGGTGCGGCGCGACGCCGGGGTGGCGCTCGGTCATGCCGCGCACGTGCGTTTCGTAGATGATGGTCTGATTCCAGGGCGTGTTCGGCGGCTGATCGTCTTGCCACGTGAAAGCGGTGTCGACCACAATCGATTTGGGCATGGCGCTGGCCGAGTCGCGGGTATCGAAACTGAGGTCTTGACCTTCGTCGCCCACCGTGTAGCCGTAGAGGTCGTCGCTCCAGCGAATGGGTCCGCTCACCGCTTTGGCGTAGGGATCAAGCAGCAATTTGCTGGCGTTGAACCGGTGTCCCTGGCTGGGCTCGTAGGGGCCGTCCACCTTGTACCCGTACAACGTGCCGGGACGCGCGTCGGGCAAATACGTGTGCCAGATGTAGTCAGTGCGCTCGCTGAGGTTGATCGTCACGGTGGGATCGCCAGAGACGGCGTCATCGAACAGGAGGAGCTGGACCCCGGTCGCGTGTTCAGAAAAGAGGGCGAAGTTGACTCCTTCGCCGTCCCACGTGGCGCCTAGGGGGCGCGGGCTGCCCGGCCAAACTCTCATCCGGTCACCGTAGATCGAAAGACTCGGTAGCTCCACGGGTCCATCGTGACGGCCCCGGAGAGAACTGGCCTACCGCTCGTTTCCACGAGGTCTCGCCAGGAACCGTGAGCTGGCAACGAAGCGCTCTCCTTCGAGGGACCGACGTTATAGAGGATCACCACGTCGCCATCGTGGTGGGAGCGAACGAGGCAGATGAGGTTTCCCTCCGCCCAGGCTCGGGCCCGTGATCGTGACGAACGACGCAGCGCCGGCGTTGATCGTCGCAAGGCAATGAGCCGGCGGTAATGATCGAACAACTCGCGATGAGTGGGTTCTGCGAGTAATGAATGGTCCAGTCGAGCCGCGTCAAAAGTGGCGGGATCCGAGGGATCAAAGAGTTCGCTGGCGCTCGCAATGTCCTTGAACTCTTGGGCCCGACCAACCTGGACCGCGTCGATCAACGCCGGATCGCTGTGATCAACGAAGTAGGGGAAGGGTGCTCTCTCTCCATACTCCTCACCCATAAAGAGCATGGGGACGTTCGGACTCAGTATGACGAGGGCCGCGACGAGTCCATATTGCTCGGGCGAGATCGTGGTGATCAGGCGATTGCCGAGGGGCCGGTTACCGATCTGGTCGTGGTTCTGGGAGAAGACGACGAATCGCTCAGGCGGCAGATGGCCCGAGGGCGCGCCGTGACGGCGGCGGCGAAACGTTGACTGCGTATCTTGCAGGACGAATCCTTCGTCGAGCGCGCGCGCGAGATCACCGACCCCGCAATAGTCGACGTAGTAGCCGGTACGTTCTCCTGTCATCGCCACGTGAAGTGCGTGATGAAAGTCATCGTTCCACTGGGCGTCCATGCCACATCCACCCTCGGAGAGGGGCGTCACCACGCGCGGGTCATTCGCCGCGCTCTCGGCGATCAAGTCGCACCGTTGGCCGAGTTCCTGCGCCAGATCGTGGCTTCGTTGGGCCAGTTCGGCGACGAAGGGTATAGCTGACTGATCGGCGATGGAGTGAATCGCGTCCAGTCGCAGTGCGTCCACGTGAAAGTTCTCAAACCACTGGCGCGCGTTTCGCCAAAAGTAGTCGCGGACTTCGTTGGAGTCCTCTCCGTCGAAGTTGAGGGCGTCGCCCCAGGGAGTTCGGTAGCGGTCGCTGAAGTACGGGGCGAAGCGACTGAGGATGTTGCCCTCGGGGCCGAGGTGGTTGTAGACGACGTCGAGGATGACCGCGAGTCCGCGTTGATGACAGGCATCGACGAAACGTTGGAAGGCGAGGGGTCCGCCGTAGGAGTTCTGCACGGCGAAGGGAAAGACCCCGTCGTAGCCCCAGTTTCGAAGGCCCGGGAACTGCGCCACGGGCATAATTTCGACGGCACTCACGCCCACGTCAAGCAGTGAGTCGAGATACTCGAGCGCGCCATCGAAGGTTCCGGCGGAACTGAACGTGCCCACGTGCAGCTCATAGATGACGTGGTCCCACAGGGGGCGCTGGCGATAGGGGTCGTCGCTCCAGGCGTACGCGGCCAAATCCACCACTTGCGAGGGGCCGTGAACTCCCTCGGGTTGGAAGAGCGAAGCGGGATCGGCGTAGTGGTCGTCGTCGATCAGGTAGCGATACCTCGTGCCCGCGGGCGCCTCACTCGTAATGGTTGCCCAGTAGCCATCCCCGAGGTCGTCAAGTGTGAGCGTGGCGCCCGATTCAACGAGGGAAAGCGCGACGCGTTCGTGATCGGGCGCCCACACACGAAACTCTGTGTTCGACTCATCGAGGGGTCGAGCCCCCAGGGCTCGATCGAGGATGGTCATTCTGGTGCCAGGAAGAGACAACCCAGCGGCGGCACGGTGAGAGTCAGCGTGCGCGGCATGCCGTGCGTGGGGACGGCGTGAGCTTCGACCCCGCCAAGGTTTCCGACGCCGCTCCCGCCGTAGTCCGTGGCGTCACTATTGAGAAGTTCCTTCCAATACCCGCCCACGGGGACCCCGGCGAGGCAGTTGTAGCGCACCATCGGCGTGAAGTTGCATACGACCAGTACGGGAGAACCGTCGTGGGCGAAGCGTAAAAAACTGAGCAGGCTGGCGTCCGCTTCGTTGGGTTGGGTCCAGGTAAAGCCTCTCGGGTCACAGTCGAGTTCGTGCAGCGCAGGGACGTCGCGGTAGAGGCGATTGAGGTCACTGACCCACCGCTGTATGCCAGCGTGGTTGGGATTTTCCAGCGACGCCCAATCAAGGGACGACTCGTGATCCCACTCGCGCCCCTGAGCGAACTCTCCGCCCATGAAGATCAACTTCTTCCCCGGCTGAGCGAACTGGTAGCCAAAGAGCAATCGGAGGTTCGCGAAGCGCTGCCAGGCGTCGCCCGGCATCTTCGTGAGCAACGATCCCTTCCCGTAGACGACCTCGTCATGGGAGAGGGGGAGCAGGAAGTTTTCACTGAAGGCGTAGACGCTGCGAAAGGTCAACTCCCCGTGGTGATGGCGTCGGTACAGGGGGTCACGGGCCAGGTAGTCCAAGGTGTCGTGCATCCACCCCATGTCCCACTTCATCCCAAAGCCAATGCCGCCCACGTGAACGGGTCGGGTGATACCCGGAAAGGCCGTGGACTCTTCGGCCATGACCTGCACGTCGGGGTGATCCTCATAGATGCCGACGTTCAGCTGGCTGAGAAACTCGATGGCCTCGAGGTTCTCGCGACCCCCGAAGGCGTTCGGCAACCACTCTCCTGGTTGGCGGGAGTAGTCGCGATACAACATCGAGGCGACCGCGTCGACTCGAATGCCATCGGCGTGATAGGCGCTCAGCCAATGCTCGGCAGAGGAAGCGAGGAAACTTCGTACTTCATGGCGTCCGTAGTTGAAGATGAGGCTCTTCCAGTCGGGATGAAAGCCCAGACGCAGATCCTCGTGCTCGAAGAGATGGGTGCCGTCAAAGTTGGCCAGGGCGAAGGCGTCGGCGGGGAAGTGCGACGGCACCCAGTCCAGGATCACGCCGATTCCTGCTTGGTGCAGGTCGTCGATCAAGGCCATCAGGTCCTGGGGGTCGCCGTAACGCCGAGTCGGTGAGAAGAAACCGGTGGTTTGATAGCCCCACGATCCGTAGAAGGGGTGTTCCATCAGGGGCAGAAACTCGACGTGGGTGAAGCCGCAGCGCGTGACGTGTTCAATGAGAGGTCCCGCGATTTCGCGGTACCCGTATAAACGGCTGGGGTCAGCGGGATCGCGACGCCAACTTCCCAGATGCACCTCGTACACCGACACGGGCGCGTCAAGAGCAACGCGATGACCGCGTTGGTTCATCCACCCCTGATCGTGCCAGTCGTAGTGGAGATCCCAGATGACTGAGCCCGTCCGCGGGGGAACTTCACTACATACGGCGAAGGGATCAGCCTTTTCGAGGGGCGTGCCGTTCGCGGCGGTAACGACATACTTATAGACGTCGCCGAGCTTGGCCTCGGCCACCACCGCCTCCCAAATGCCCGACGAACCACGTGGCGACAGCGGAAGGTTCTCAGGATTCCAGTAGTTGAAATCTCCCATCACGGTGACCGAGCGCGCATTCGGCGCCCACACCGCGAAGGACGTGCCGACGCCGGCGAGGAAGTGTGCACCCAACTTTGTGGCCAGTGTTCGGTGGGTTCCCTCGTTGAACAGGTATAGGTCGTCGGCGCTCAGGCGCGTGGAGCCGTGTTCGATGGTCACGCCGCACCTCGTCGCAGTCGGTTGATGCTGTCAAGTTCACCATTGATCCACGGTGCGGCGCGAATCTCTTCCAGCGTGAGAGCGGCGCGCTGGCGCCAGTTGCCCTCCGACGTTCCGGGGCGGTTTTGCGGCTCAGTTTCACCCATGAGTTCCTCGAGATCAACGATGACGAGCAGCGCCTCACTGGCACTTACGTGCGCCAGGCACCCTTCAAGAGCCGCTTCAGTAAGTTGCTGCTCACCCAAGACCGGGATGTCCAACGCGCCAAAGAGTGCCTCTCGATACAGTGCGCGCTGAGCGCGACGGGTGTCGGCTTCTGTCGCCGACAGGTGGCCGAGTTTTTCCGCCTCGTCGATGTCGTGTCCCCACAAGAACGAGCTGAATCGAGGGGTGTCGTGCGTGGCGAGCGAGGCGAGCACGCCGCGCCGAGGAGAAGGGAGTGGATCATCCAGCTTGGATTTGAACTCAAAGACCCACGAGCGCAGCATGCCATCGCGGGCCATGCGTTCGTGGACGCCGTCGGGCAGCGTGCCGAGGTCCTCGCCGACGACGCTGGCCCCCGCGCGATAGGCCTCGAGGGAGACGAGGGCGTGAAGTTCGTCTGCGTGATAGGAGAGGTACGCGCCGTGGCCTGGGTCGTTGCCCTGAGGAATGACGTACAACCGCTGTAATCCCATGACGTGATCGACCCGTACGTAGGAAGCGTGGCGAAAGGCGCGCGCGAAGACCGCTCGCAGGTGGGCGTATCGATCGTCGCGAATCCTCTCGGGGTGCAGCGGGGAGAACGACCAGTTCTGTCCGCCCGCAAAGAAGAGATCCGGGGGCGCTCCGCCCGATACGCCAGGGAGAAACGAGGTGGGTGACCAGTAGGGGTCGAAACCTTCGGGGTGGACCCCAACGGGTATGTCGGCGTAGAGAGGCAAGGCGTTGGAGGCCTGATGTAGTTGCTGAGCCGCGACCCACTGGGAGTACGCATAGTAGTGAGCAATGGGGTCGCGGCCGAGTGATGACTCGCTCGTTACGAGAGACGGAGAGACATCGCGTCGCCCTTCGCGCTCGACGGCCGCTCGAAACTCGCTGTAGGCCAACAGTTCGGGATGCGCGGCGAGGAAGAGGTCAAACTCGTGACGGCGCCGCGAGGAGTGCTGGAGGAGGGTCTCGGCCATCGGCTCGAGAACTCGTCGCCGCAGGAGGGCCACCTCTTCGTACTCAACCAGCGTGGTCGTTCGCGTCGCGTCGAGTCGAGCGCGAAACTCTGGTGAGTTCGCGATATCGCGCGCGAGGTCGGACTGTTCAAATTCCGGAAGCGTCTCGGGGCTGATGTAGATCTCGTTGTAGGCGAGGCGACTCACCGGTCGGTAGGGACTGGGGTCAATCGGCGGGTCCAAATATGTCGGATATAGAGGAAGGGCACCCATCATCGACGCCCCGTGGCTCTTCGCCCACTCACCCAGCACGGCCAGATCGCGGTAGCTGCCGACTCCCCAGTCGTGATTCGTGCGAAGCGCGTGCACCGGCATGAAGACGCCCCACCCTCGCGACGGCTGAGGGCAACGCGGCGCACATACCAGCAGTGAACGGGACGAGGAGGTCAAGTGGCTCGCCGTCCCCGCCTCGACCGTGAGGCTGTGGTAGCCAAAAGGAATATTGACGCCGTGCTTCGCCAGTTGAATCCGAAACTGGCGGAATCGTTCGCCCTCGACTTCGAGCGTCGAATGAAATGTCGCGGAGTTCTCGGCGAGTCGATCGTGGCGCGTCGTTCCGTCTTCGAGCTCGAACGTGAGCCACAGGGTGTTGATCGGCACGCTCTCGGGGATCGTGACGACAATCTCCGTGGGCTGGTCTTCGCGCAGCACAATCACGGGTTCGAGGATTCGTTGGGCTATTTCGAGTTGGCGAGATCGACGTGCCGCTCCAGCATCTCGGGGGAGATCGATCTCTGCCCCCAGGGCTCGCAGGATGGACAGTACGACCTCGGGATCGGCTTCGTGCGAGGCGCCGTCTTCGCCGACGTAGGACGTGGCGACGCCGTAGAGAGTGGCGAGGTCGTGAAACTCCTGCTCCCCGCGGCGCCCCCGTCTCACGGTGCCGTCTCCAACATGTCGAGTAGTCCCCGAGCGGGAATATCGACCCAGGTTGGGCGAGCGTTGGCCTCATAACTCAACTCGTAGACGGCCTTTTCGAGAAGAAAGAAGTCCAAGAGAGCGCCGAGGTCGTCGCGGTTTGCCGGTAAGTAACTCGCCTGTCCGGCCGTAGCGAGGTACGACGTTAAAAACGTGCCGGACACCCAGCGGTGCCAGAACGTGAGCCAGGTGTCGAGTTTCTCCAGTTGACCGTCCTGCATCGAAATACCGAGATCACGGGTCAGTCGCAAGGCGGCCGCTCGGCTGGCGTAATGCAGGGATCGGATCATCCCGGCGAGGTCGACCATTGCCGGCCGCTTCAGACGACGCCGACTAAGGGACCGAAACGGTTCACCTTCGAAGTCAATGATGGCGAAGTCCTTTCCCGTCCAGAGCACTTGGCCGAGATGAAAGTCACCGTGACAGCGAATCTTTGACGCGTCGCTACTCAGGGTGGTGAGGCGTTGTAAGCGTTCCAGCACCTCTTGTTCGCGAGCGAGAACTTTGAGCACGTTGGGCGAGGTCAAGTCGAGGCCGCGCACTTCGTGAAAGACCTGACGCGTGAGGCTACGGGCGCCGTGGTAAAGAGACTGACGATCCAGAGCAGTGAGGGGCTCGGGCGCAAAGGCCGGGTCTCGCGGATCCGAGGTCAGTTCGGCGTGAAGTTCCGCCGTGCGCTGTCCGAGCAACGTGGCCCACTCGAAATGGGCACCCACCAAGGGGTGACCCGGTCCGAGTTCTTCGACGTCGAGGTGTAAAAGGCTGTGAGGCGGAGTCACGTCCAGTTCCGGATCGTTGTGGTGGGCGACCGCTTCTTCGAGCCCGTGGGCCAGTGCGTCCACCACGTAGCGCCAACCGTCTTCTTCGTGCGGGATGAACTCTTCGAGAATGGCGACCGTGGCGGGGGTTGAGATGTACGCGTTGGAGTGATACTCGATGTTGCCTCCCACGCGAGGAGAATAGGGATAGTGGGCCTGTTCGGTGAGGAACCGTCCGATCTCGACTTCGGGATTTATTCCCTCTTCGAAACGACGGATGAATTTGAAGATTGCCGTGTCGCCGAGCAAAACCGAACTGTTGGACTGTTCTGCGGACAAGGTCGTGGTCGGGCAGTCCTCCGCGATGCAGGCGTCAAAGTCGCGCAGGGCTGGCGTGGAAAGTCCTACCAGTCGGCCGTTCGTCCCCGGGAGTGTGCGCCGCCGCGCCAGCAGATCGGCCATGGCGTGCACGTAATCAGGTGAGTATGTGGCGTCGAGTAGAACGCCGTCGACCCCTCCGGACCGAAGATCGGCGACGACCCCTTCTGCGTGCCACTTGGCGAACTCGGCGGCCTCGTCGCCGGCGAGATACGCAACCGGTAACGCGTAACGTTCGGGACTTCCGTGGTCAAGTTCCACACTCACGATGAGTAATTGCGCGAGGGGAGGTAAGTTGCGCCGAGCGGCCGCGCTGGTGCCGACGGTGGGAACCGGGACGTGGTCGACCAGCGTGACCGAGGTGATGGTGCGTGCTTTCTGCGCGAACCAACGTCGCTGAGCAAGGTACGTGGGCAGAAAGTTCTCGAATTTGCGGCGGGCGATGCCCGTGAAAAGATCGTCCCACTCACCGACGACCTCGAACTTGGTCCGAGGCACGTCCGAGTCGGAGGACTCCGACTCGAGCAAGAACCAGTAAAAGCCGTGCGGCCCGAGCGTGATGAAGTAGGGCAGTTCGCCAATGGGCGGGAACTCCTGGTTCCCAAAGAGCTCCACCGGGACAGCACCGCGAAACTCAGAGAGGTCCAACTGTGCGCACTGAACGTTGCGCGAAAGGTTGAAGACGCACAAAATCCGTTGATTGTTGTAGCGGCGGATGAAACTAAAGATCTTGCGATTCTCGGGACGCAGAATGTCCAGAGTCCCTCGACCGAAAGCGCGGTAGCGCTGGCGAAGAGCCACCAAGCGGCGCATCCACCACAGCAGGGAGTTGGGATTTTGCTGTTGCGCCTCGACGTTGACCGCTTGATAGTGATACTCGGGGTCGATGATGGTGGGCAGGTAGAGGCGCTGGGGATTGGCGCTGGAGAACCCGGCGTTGCGGTCACTGTCCCACTGCATGGGAGTGCGCACCGCGTCGCGATCACCCAAGTAAATATTGTCTCCCATGCCGATCTCGTCGCCGTAGTAGATGATCGGCGTGCCCGGCAGAGAAAAGAGAAGGCCGTTCATCATCTCAATGAGGTTGCGGTCATTGCCCAGCAGCGGCGCCAGGCGCCGACGAATTCCCACGTTGATGCGGGCTTGGGGATCTTGGGCGTAGACCCGATACATATAGTCGCGCTCTTCGTCGGTAACCATCTCGAGGGTGAGCTCGTCGTGGTTTCGCAGGAAAAGGCCCCACTGACACTCTGGGGGGGTGGTGGGAGTTTCCATGAGAATGTCCACCATCGGGAAACGGTCCTCTTGGCGCGCCGCCATGAACATGCGGGGCATGAGAGGGAAGTGGAAAGCCATGTGGCACATGTCGCCCGTGCCCATGTAGCGCACCGCGTCCTCGGGCCACTGGTTGGCCTCGGCGAGGATCATCCGGTCGTCGAAGCGCTTGTCCATGTGCGCGCGAAGCTGACGCAAAAAAGCGAACGTCTCGGGCAGGTTCTCAGAAGTCGTGCCCTCGCGCGCGTAGAGATAGGGCACGGCGTCGAGTCGCACCCCGTCGACTCCCATGGAGAGCCAGAAGTCCACGACGTCCAACATCGACTGACGCACGGAGGGGTTGTCGTAATTGAGGCTCGGCTGGTGTGAGTAAAAGCGGTGCCAATAGTACGCCTTGGCCTCTTGATCGTAGGCCCAGTTAGAGGTCTCGGAGTCCGTGAAGATGATCCGCGCTTCGGAGAACTTGTCGGGCGTATCGCTCCACGTATAGAAGTCACGAAAGTTGGTGCCGGGCTTAGCGAGACGGGCCCGTTGAAACCACGGATGTTGATCCGACGTGTGAGCAAGGACTAACTCGGTAATGACCCGCATCCCGCGTCGGTGCGCTTCGCGAAGGAACGTTCGAAAGTCACGAAGCGTGCCGTAGGAAGGATGGATCTGTCGGTAGTCGGAAATGTCGTAGCCGTCGTCGCGTAAGGGCGAGGGATAGAAGGGCAGGAGCCACAGGGCCGTGACACCGAGCGCCTGAAGGTAATCCAGCTTCTCGATGAGGCCCTTGAAGTCGCCGACGCCATCGCCGTTGCCGTCGTGGAAAGCCCGCACGTGGATCTCGTAGAAGACTGCGTCCTTGTACCACGAGCCGCTCGGTTGCGCGTCGATCGTGTCATCGGCACGCTCGACCCCGTGCGGGGGATCCACGTCGTGGCGAATGCCGTCATTGTCCTGCGTCGCGTTGTTCCGTACGTCGATGACCATTAGGACACCGGTGTTCGTTCGGTGTTTTGCTCAACGCAGAAAATGTGACACGGCACGCCTTCGGGGTCAAGCTTGACGAAGTTCTGCGGCCCGCTCCAGGTGTAGCGCGCGTCCGTTAGTAGGTCATGCACCACGAACGAGGCGCCGGGGTCGACGCCGAGCGCCGAGGTGTTGAGGGAGATCCAACCGGCTTGGGCGAAGGCGTGATCCAAACTCACGACGACCAGGACGACGTCGTTGCTCTCCTCGGTCGATCGAGATTTCGAATACGCGATGATTTGGTCGTTGTCGACGGGGTGGAAGGTCAAGGCGTCGTTGAACTGAAGGGACGGGTGTTCGCGACGAATGGTGTTGACAACCCCAATGAAGGCTGAGAGGCTGCGCGAGCTTTTGAGGTCCCAGGAGCGGAGTTCATACTTCTCGGAGAGTAAATACTCCTCCGAACCGATCGTTCGTGGAAGGTGCTCTTGCAGCTCAAAAGGGGGACCGTAGATGCCGTAATTGGAACTGAGGGTGGCGGCCAAGACGAATCGTGAGAGAAAGCCGGCCCGGCCCCCGCGTTGGAGTTCATCGCTCAAAATGTCGGGAGTATTGGGCCAGAAGTTCGGCCGAAAGTAGTCGGCCACCGGCGAACGGGTCAACTCGTTCATGTACGTCTCGATATCCCATTTTGTCGTGCGCCACGTGAAATACGTGTAGGACTGAGTGAAGCCGATCTTGGCGAGATGTTCCATGACGCGAGGTCGTGTGAATGCCTCGGAGAGAAAGATTGTCTCAGGGTGTTCGGCCTTCACCGATGCGAGTAACCACTCCCAAAAGGCGAATGGCTTGGTGTGGGGATTGTCCACGCGAAAGATGGTGACGCCTTGGCCGATCCAGAACTGCACCACCTCAAGCAGTTCGTGCCACAGCGCGCGCCAGTCCAGCCCTTCGAAATGCAAGGGATAGATGTCTTCGTATCGCTTGGGTGGATTCTCGGCATAGCGAATAGTGCCGTTCGGCAGGTGGTAAAACCAGTCGGGATGTTCCTCGACCCAGGGATGGTCGGGCGACGCTTGAAACGCCAGATCGATAGCGACGTCAAGGCCGTGATCTTTGGCCTCGGTGACCAGGCGACGAAAGTCGTCCAGGGTTCCCAGTTCAGGGTGGATGGACGTGTGTCCACCTTCTTTGGCGCCGATCGCCCAGGGGCTGCCCGGATCGTCGTCCTCATAGGTCGTTGAGCCGTTGCGCCCTTTTCGTCCGGTCCGTCCGATGGGATGAATGGGGGGAAGATACAAGACGTCAAAACCCATTGTCTCGACGTAGTCAAGTCGGGCGATGACGTCATCGAACGTTCCGTGGCGCAGAGGTGTCGGCGCGGCCGAGCGAGGGAACATTTCGTACCAGGAACTAAAGCGAGCGCGAGTTGGGTCGGACGTCACAAAATAGGTGTCCGATGAGGTGCATAGCTCCGGGTCACCGAGTCCGGTGAGGTGGGCGATGCGCGGCGACGCGAGGACTTCACGTAAGGTGCGCGTCTCGGTCTCTTCGGTGACGGTGTCCGAGACGGCCTGGTCGAGCGTGACGGCATTAGATCGAAGTTGTTCGACGATGTCACTGATCCAGCGTCGGTCTCCCGCCTTGGCGCGGCGCGCCACGTCGTGAAGAATCTGGGCGCCGACGAGATACTCCTCGGATACGTCTTGGCTCGCGTCAATGCGCTTCACGAGATCCCGGCGCCACGTGGCGAAGACATCGACACAGGATCGAATCAAGAAGCGGTAGCGACCGAGCCGCTCAATGGGAAGTGTCGCGCACCACCGATCGTTGCCGGTGTCGACCATGGGCGCGTTCGACCATTTCACGTCGTCATCGTGGCGAAACCGGATCTCGCAGCGGATGAGGTCGTGCCCGTCGATAAAGACGTCGGCCTCGACCCGCAAGTCGTCGCCTACCGTGGTCTTCGCGGGTCGACGGCCACCGTCGACTTGGGGTCGCACATTGGTAACAACGGTGCGGGCGAGAGTGCTCGGGAGCGGTGTGGCATTTGTCACGCTCTCTGTGGAGGCGTCGGTCGAGACAACTTTGTTGGCGTGTTGGATGCGGGGGGTCGCCATGCGAGTTGCCATCTCCTCAGTGAACTTGTGTGCCGCGGTTGCGTGACGTAGATGCGAAGAATCTCACGTACAACGTCAATATTTTCTCACTGTATCGTCCGTGGTCTCGAGGCGTCAATGAAACAGTCGGTGACCTGCTTTAATTCCTTTGAGCAACGAAGTGGTGCTCACGCAAACATCACGCGTACTCATCGTACGTCGATTTTCGAATTCGTAATCAGGTCGCGTGAATGTAGCGCAACGAGTGGGTGACGCATTCACAGCCCTTTCGAAGATTTTTGTCCATTCATTAATTGCGAGTCATAATTCGAAAGGAAGAGTGCGAGACATACACGAATTGGCGCTTGACGGACGCCGGGTGTTTGCTCGCTACTGCTTGGGCTTCGTGCGGGTCGACCCTCCCGCGAGCGGGGCCATGAGATCGCCGAACTTTTCGACGCGTTTCACGACATCATCGGCCTCAAAGTGCATCACGAGGGGATTCGCGCTTTTAATGCACTTGGTGACTTCGGCCCAGGTGACGGGTGTGGAGACGGTGGGATCTTCACGGGCTCGCAGTGAGTAGACCGCCACTGTTGTTTTGGCGGCCACGTTTTGACTCCAGTCGATGAGTACCTTGTTTCCGCGGAGTTCTTTGCGCATGACTGAGACAACCAGTTCGGGGTGATCGCTCTCCACCGCGCGGGCCACGTCGTGAGCCTCCTCCGTCGCTTTTTCCCAACTCCGTCGAGACAGTCGCGTGTACAGCTGCAGACCTTTCGAACCGCTGGTCTTGGCGAATACGTCCGTCTGCAGTCGTTTCGCGATCCACTGAGCCACCTGACAGCACTCCACGATCGTGGTGCCGGGACCGGGGTCGAGGTCGAACACCATCTGGTCGGGCGGCGCGGGAATTGGCTTTCCTTTCGCGACGCGCCAGAGCGGAACATGAAACTCGAGCGCGGCAAGGTTTGCTGCCCACAGGAGTGTCGGCCGGTCGCGCACTTCGGTGTAGTCGATGGGTTCGTGTGAACCGTCTTTGGACGGGACACTGATCGTACGAACCCACTCAGGAGCCCCCGCGGGCGAGTGCTTCTCGTAAAAGGACAAGCCGTCCACGCCGTTCGGGAATCGCTTAAACGTGGCCGGCCGATTTTTCAAGTGCGGCAACATGACCTCAGCGATGCGGGCGTAGTAGTCGAGTACCTGGCTCTTGGTGAAACCACTCTTGGGGTACAGCACCTTGTCCAGATTGGAGAGGGACAGCACTTTTCCGTCCACGGTCGTTTGCACGCGCTCAGGGCTCACGGACTACCTCGCTCGCGTTCTTGTCCGTTCGCAGACCTCGCCACGAAGGGTGTCGAAGGTGTCCGTCAGCCGTCCACTCGGCGAACTGCACCTCGCCCACCAACTGGGGGCGAACAAAGTGGGCGAGAGCGGTCTCGACGGGACTTAGTCGCTCAATGAATGGCGTGGTTTTGCGCGCAAGCGACAACAAGGAATCAAGTAGTTCCTTGCGCGACGCCGTCGAGAAACCAGTGCCTACCTTGCCCACATAGGTGAACCCGGCGTCGCTGTGTACACCGAGCAGGAGCGCGCCGAAGCTGCCCGCGCGCTCACCCTGACCCTCGGTCCAACCGCCGATCACGACCTCTTGAGTTCGGAAGTTCTTGATCTTGATCCAGTCTCCGTTGCGAACGCCCGGAAAGTAGTGGGAGCTGCGACGTTTGGCGACGACACCTTCCAGTCCGCGTTCTCTCGCGATCTGCGCGATCTGCGCGCCGTCTACGTTGGTCGCAGACGGTGGAGTCGCGAAGGTTTCGCCCTGGAGCTTCAAGGATTCCAGTGCGGCGCGACGCTCATCGTAGGACGCCGAGAGCAGTGAACGGCCCTCGAGGTAGAGCACGTCGAACGCGAAGAAACTCGCGGGACTTGACTTCGATAGACGTTCGATCGCCGACTTCGACGTCAGGTGAAGGCGGTGGGAGAGCGTGGCGAAACTCGGACGGTCGTCCTTGTCAAGCGCTACGATCTCGCCATCCAAGATCGCTGACCGCGACCCCAGGAACTGACCGATGTCATGTAGCTCGGGGAACGTGGTCATCAACGTTTTGTCGTTGCGCGTCAGGGCACGAACGCGACCCCCATCCACGTAGACCATGGCGCGAACGCCGTCCCACTTAAATTCATAGGCCCACTCTTTGTCGCGAGCTGGCAACTCGCCGGCCAACGCCAACATCGGTGCAAGGTGGTCCGGCATTGCTTCATAGTGGGTCGGAGCCGGATCCATCCGGTGGATCATCCAATTCTTGTCTCCGGTCGGAAAGAGGACGTATCGACCCTGAGCGCGCTCGCCGTGCAGGACGACCATGATCTCGTTGGTGCGCCACTTTTCGGTTTCGTAGGTTCCGTGATCCCAGATGGTGACCTTGCCCGCGCCGTACTCTCCCTTAGGAATGTCGCCCGCGAAGGTTCCGTAATCAAGGGGATGATCTTCGGTGTGAACGGCCAAGTGATTCGTTTTGGGATCGAGAGGCAGTCCTTTGGGTAAAGCCCACGAGACGAGGACTCCGTCGTGTTCGAGACGAAAGTCCCAGTGCAGGGCACGGGCGTGATGCTCTTGTATGACGAAGGTCGCTTGAGCTGCTTTAGCTTTTCGCGCGCCCTTCTTCTTCGTTCCCATGGGCTCGGGGGTCTTCTTCGGATCGCGCTTCGCGCGGTACTCCGTGAGTTTGGACGGTGCCGACGATCCGCGATCTCCTCGGGGACCGACCGAGCCGGTCATGAAACGCGGCGGGCGGTCTTCTTCACGGGTTTCTTGACGTCAGCCAAGGCCTTGACGAGTTCGGGCTTCGTCATCTTGGCGTTCACGTCAAGCTTCAGTTTGTTAGCGCGCTCCAGCAAGTCAGCTTTGGTCATGGCGTCGAGTCCGAGTTTCTCGCGGTGGTCGGAGACTTTGAGACTGGACGACTTCTTTGCGGTGGAGACCTTGGCTGCCGCTTTCCGTGGCCGGCCCTTAGCGCTGGAGCGCTCAATGGACGCCTGCAGCGCGGACATCAGGTCGACGACGTTGGACTTCGGTCGCTCTTCGTCACCAAAGACGACCGCGTTGCCCTTACGCTTCTTCTCAATCAGTTCCTCAATACGTTCGCGATACGTGTTCTGGTACCGAGAAGGTTCCCATTTGTCGGTCAGCGACTCGATCAGTTGCTTGGCGATCTTCAACTCTCGGGGGCTGGCGTTGCCAATCTCGGGCAGCGTCTCGAGTTCTTGCTTAGGGTCACGAATCTCGTCTTCGAAGTACATGGTCTCGAGCATGAGAACCTTTTCGGACGGTCGAATAGCGACGAGGTGTTCCTTGTCGCGGAGCACGAGCGTCGCGATGCCCACCTTGTTGGTCTCGTTCATCGCCTCGAGGAGCAGCGCGTAGGCGCGGTCCGATCCCTTGCCCTTGGGAGCCAGGTAGTAGGACTGGCGAAAAAAGATGGGATCAATCTCTTCGAGATCAACAAAGTCTTGAATCTCGATCAGTTCTGACTTCCCGGGCGCGGCGCTGGCCATCTCCTCGCGCGTGACGACGACGTACTCGCCACCGCCCAGCGGGTATCCGTTGACAATGTCCTCGGTCGACAACTCTTCGCCGGTGTCTTCGTCAACCTTCTTGTAGCGAACTCGATTGGAAGTGCCCTTGTGGAGTTGATTGAAGTGGATGGTCTGGTCGGCCGTGGCCGTGTACAAGCCCACCGGGACACTCACCAAACCAAAACTGAGAAAACCTGACCACGTCGCGCGCGCCATGTCGTTTCTCCTCGCCGACTTAAGAAAGACTCAGTGCGAGAAATTTACCACGACGAGGGTCTATTGCCAAAGGGTTTCGTGTGGTTAACAATGATTATCGGACCGTACACCAGAGATATGCGCCTCATTCGCATGACATCCACCACGATGTCGCACCCCGCACTTATGTTGGGCTCATGGCACAAACTCAGTTGGCTGAATCACTGACATGGACCTTCTCGTGCACGTACTGCGACGATGACCTCGATCACTGTCACGGCGTCGCCGTCGTGACTGAGATGAATGCGCTGTGTTCTGAGGATCCAGACTGCCGCGTGGCCATTGAACTGCATCAGTTCGTCTCGTACGACGAGTAACTTCGCTCCACGATGAACAAGCGAGAACTCGAAAGAGCCGTCGCCAAAAAGTAGGTACCTCGAACGTGACTCGACCCCGATACCTCGTGAGTGGAGTCGGAGCGAGGTGTCGGGGTCGAGCGGCTGGGAGTTGTCGTGGGCTAGTGCGTCGTCTCTGCGTCGTGTGAGGTCGGAGTCGTGGAGATCTCCTTCATCTCTTTCACGGACTTCATGCCCTTTTCAAACTCGACCTTGGACTGGCCCAAGTTGCGGGCAAATTTCGGAATGGCGGCGCCGCCGAAAAGTAGCACGGCCGCGGCGATGATGACGACCAACAGGTCCGGTCCAAAAATCTCTCCTAAGAACATTGAGTTCTCCTTTGCTTAGTGGTGGGTGTGATGCGGGATTGAGTACGGCTCGGTAAGTTCTAGGTCGGTCACCCGACCTCCCTCAATGGTGAAGTGCTGGGTCGATCCCACGATGGTGTAGCGACCCTCGTGAAGTTGCGGATAGACCGCTGCGTACGACGAACCTTGGGGTGAGCGACGCTCGCGCACCGCGCTATGCGTGTGCGTCAACGACGGGTCGTCGGGCTCGAGGTCGATCTCGTGGTCCAGCCACTGGCGCGACGTGTGCAGCACGAGAGCCCCGACACCGTTACCGATGTCGAGGATCACGCTGCCCTGCCAACTCGGCGGGGGTGCAGTCTCGGTCACGTCGTGGCCGTTCCCGGCGTCACGCTGTAGCCGCTGTAGGGCGTCCCAAGGTACGGAAAGCTCGACAACAGTGTTAGAGCGGCGCCGGTCACGCCGTCACTCACGTCGGCGATGGCCGCATCCGGGGCGAACGTCTTGTCGACCAGAGGGATGGTCGCCCCCGCGAGGGCCCGTAACTCGATGGTCACGACATCGTCGGTGACGCGCCGGCCGTTGGGGAAGCCGGCCACGTCACCGCCGATGACACCCAAGGGGTTGGGGGACGACGATGGGGCGATGGCGAGGTTGAGTCGCAGCATGTCGGCCGCGGTCGTTCCCGTGAAGGTTGAGAACATTGGCGAGACCACACCCGCAGGTATCCCCGTTAAGAGAATCGCCTCTAAGTCCGCGCGGGCTTTGGTGTACGCCGCCAGGCTCGGAAAGGCGCCGGGATAGAGCACGTTCAACAGCGACGAGAGCTCGGGATGGGCCACGCCGGCGGCGTAGTCCTTGTCGTCCTTGGGGTCAGACGCGTTCCATTTATCCTTCTTGGACAGCGGAACGAGTACCTCATTGAACAGGGGGTTACCAAGGCGCGATACCTGGACGTAGGGTCCCGTTTGAACTCCCGTGTCCCCGCTGTCGTTGAGCACGCGGGCCTTGCGCCGACTGGCGGTCGTCCAAATACCAACGCTCGACTTGGCGGCGGCCGAGTTCGTGGGCTTGGTGCCGCGGTAGGCGACGTCGGTGATCGGGACCTGGATCGCAATGCTGTGCACGTTCATGGTCGCAGTGGAGTTAACTCCCGACATCGCCGACATCGCCGACAGGGCCGGCAGACCGAATGTGGCGTGCAGTTCGGCGATCGGACGCAGAACACCGAGTTCAAAGATCGCACCAAGGTCAACAAAAAATGCTTCGGCTCGTTGACCGGCGAACACCTGCCGACCATCGCCCAGCGAAGTAACAGCGGCGCTCGCGAGCGAGGCGTAGTTCGGGGTCGAGAGCGGTCCAATGTTGCATGGAGGACACGGCACGTTACGAGCGAGGACGTCACTTCTTCCCGAACTGTCGACGCGAGCGACCGTATAGAACTGCCGGCGGTTCCAGCTCGTACTGTTCAACGACGTGATGGGACCGTCGTTGTAGAGAAAGGTAGTCGGAATCTGATTCTCGCTGCGGAAGTTGAACTGATAGGTAACGTCCGGGGAGCCGTCGCCGTTGTTGTCAATCTTGATCTCGTAGAGCACATCGTCGCCGAACTCAAAGAAGTTCGGCCCGCCGTCGGGTGCCTGCAAGGGAATGTAGTTGGCGATAATCGTGACGGTGTCAGGGTTGTCGGGACTGATGAACGCGTAGAGGTCGGTGCTGTCAGCAACCGGGTCTTTGGCGATGTCTGGTGCTTCGCGGTGGGATGACATTATTCAATCTCCTTATCGGGTCGCGCGAACGAGGCGGGCGGCGACCTTGCGGTCGTGGAAGGTGACTTCGCGTTGTCCGATGAAAAGGCTGATCTCTCCTGTGCGGGAGTCCTTGACGTGGGCAACAAGACTTTCGTGCGCAGCAAGCTCTTCGTGGGGAGCGAGGTTCGGCTCGGAATCGCGAGCAGACAGGGGGCTGGCCCCGGCGGTTGCTAACGCGAGGGGGCTAGCTGCGGCTCCCGCAACAACCGCGACCGCTGCCGTGGCGCCGGCGTGCTTGAAAAACATCCTTCGACTAACAGGTTCCATACGTTCTCCTCATGAGTTTGGTTAGTAGGTATTCGGAACCAGGGGCATCCTGGATGGCACTAATGCTGAAAAGTTTTGAGGTCGTTCGCTTCGAGGGAAGCCAACCCGGCGTGGCACCATGGGAGAGATCGGATTGAAAGGAGTCACGACGTGTCGCGGATAGAACGAGTGACCCTTCACCGACGGACAATCCCGTTGAAGCGACCGTTTGTGACCGCCATTCGCACCGCGCGCTCAGTCGACGCGCTTCTCGTTGAAGTACACGACAGCGACGGGCGTTCCGGTTGGGGCGAGGCGCCCACGAGTTGGCGGGTGACCGGCGAAAGCATGGAAAGCGTGACCGCTGTCCTACTGGGACCGTTGAGTGAGACCGTTATTGGCCGATCGGCTATCGAACCCGAAGTATTGAGCGCAGAGTTGGAACGCTCCGTTGCCCGAAACTCTGCGGCCAGATCGGCGCTCGACTGCGCGCTCTACGATCTCGCGGCTCGAGAGGCGATGGTCCCACTTTTTAAGTATCTGGGCGGTACGGCGACCGAAGTTCGCACCGACATGACAGTGTCGGCGGTGCTCCATGAAGCGCACATTGAGTTAACGTGTCGCACTGCCGTTGAGTTCGCGAGCGCGGGGCTGCACACGCTGAAAATCAAGGTGGGAGCCGGGGGCGACGACGTACGAACAGTTATCGCGGTGCGCGAAGCGGTGGGTCCCGACATCAGACTCCGCCTTGACGCCAACCAGGGCTGGACGTCGCAATCAGCAGTCCGGATTATCAGAACACTGGAGGATGCGGGAGTGGGCCTTGAACTCGTCGAACAACCAGTTAGCAGGGAAGATACCGAGGGCCTGGCGTACGTGACGAGTCAGGTGGCGACGCCCGTGATGGCCGACGAGGCGGTGTGGACGACTCGTGATCTCCGCGAAATCATCAGGCTCCGCGCCGCCAACATGATCAATATCAAGCTCGCGAAGTCCGGAGGACTGCGCGAGGCCCTCGAACTGGCGAAGTTGGCGTATGAGAGCGAGGTCGTAGCCATCGTGGGTTGCATGGCAGAGAGTCACGTGGGAATCGCTGCTGCTGGCGCGTTGGCTTCGGCGATAGATAGCGACGCCCGAGGTGAATCGAATGCTCACGACCTCGACGGTGGAATGCTGCTGGTCAGCAATCCCGCCAGCGGGGGAGTCGACTACTCCGGTGACCGATTGATGCTCTCGGTCTCGCCGGGATCCGGTATCTCCGGTTTGTCGGAGGAAAACTGATCTGGCGAGGAACCAACTCCGAAGCACCGGCCCATCCCTGGCTAGGCGGATCGTCCGACGGCGCTAGTTGCCCAGTTGCCGATACCAAAGGCGCCACGGGGTCGTGTGACGCTGCCAGACATCGGGACCGGCGCTGTAGGGAGGTCCGACGTGACGTCGATTGGACGCTGACGCTTCGTTGAGTTCGTACACGGCGAGGAACTGAGGCGCTCCTTGGTAGGGCGCTCGAACTTCCTTGATGAGTTCATATCTCACGGCACGTAACGCGTGGCGACGCTCCGCGACTTCAACGAGATGCACGTTGCTGTAGAAGTCGTTGAACTCTTCGAGATCCTCGGGTGTGACGTCGCTTGGCGGGTTCACTCCAAGGACGTAGATGGCGTAGGGTCGCTCCACCGAGGCACTGGTCTCCATGATTCGTCGGTACAACAGCGACCATGTTTGTCGAAGGCCAGAATATTCAACGTCCATGACCCCAGACTTTTCCGCGTCGCTCTCATCGGCGACGTCAGTTGACGTAAGAAAGCCTGGAGGTCGAAAGCCGCGCGCCGCGACTGCGATCAATGCGTAGCGCTCCTCGGCGTTCGGGTACGACGGAGCAGAACTCTCGAACGCTTCGTCGGAGCCCGGTTCTGCACGAGACCCCCCGCGGAGGTCCCATCCCATCCAAACTGTGACTGGCCCATGATCAGACATGTGCAACGAATTATGGTGCAAGAAGCCGCGTGGAGCAGACATTTAGTCTGGACAGGCCTGGGATTCTTCCCTGCTCGACGAAAGATTCATTGTCGACTAGTTAATGTTGCGCTTTGACGAAGAGGGTCACTCCATGTCCGGCGATCACATCGGACACGAACGTCGACGATCTAAGTAGAGCGGAGTTGACGGGAAGCGGGTCCTCACCTAGCGGAGTCGCTTTGAAGACCAGATCACGACCGCCCGGATCTGGCGGGCCGCCTTTCACCTCGCCGTCACCGAGCTCCGCCGTCAGTTCTCACGCGAGCGTAGGCATTCATGGCACTGCTAATTGGGGAGTTCCTTGGATCTTTCCGACGTCGAGCACCGTGGAGACTCGACGCGAGCAAGGTCAACAAGTGTGACGGTGACGCCGTATCGCTACAGAACTCTACTGCTGGGCAGGCCGAGATCCTTACGAATATAAAAGGCATCCGAGTCCAATGTCTGAGAGTCGGCGCGAAACGTCATTTGAAATGCACCATTGCCCAGTGAAGAGTTGTTATCAATCATGCGAAGATCCTCTTCAAGGGAGGATATGTCCTCCTGGCAAATGAATCGGACGCCACCCTTAACGAGGCGTGGCCAGGCCTGAGTTAGGAGATTCTTCTGGAGCGTTTTCAACGTAGTGAGCACTGACTTTGCCTGCACTTCTCCCTCTGCGTCCGCCGTGGAGTTAGTCCAGGCATCTATCTCCGAGTCGAAGGTCTTTAGTGCGGCGTTGGCCGTCGCCACATCCCTCAGATACTGCTCGCCGGCGGCCTTCACGCCGATTGCGCTGACCGTTGAGGACGACACAACGAGTGACGCGATCACAAGCACGGGAACGACAATGGCTCGCTTCACGCAATCCTCCAGAATCGCGAAGACTCCCGAATGCTACGTAGCCGCCATCGATGCGTCAAGGGGCTCGATTGGGTGAAGTTGGACCGCTCCGGTAGGAGCGGCCCGAAAGTTGTGTAAAGCAACACCCTTATTCTCTTTTACAGCCGAGTGCTCACATTAAATTGTGCGACGGGTGGGACTTGAACCCGGGACGCGAGCTTCGGCGCAACGTTGTTCGTGACAACCCCTTCGTGTTTAGGCCGACACGGATTTAGAGATTCCTAGACGGCTGAGAGTTTTTCGATCTTGGCGGCCACCTCTAATCTCTATCTATGCGACGCCACGAGCTCATGAGGTCGACGCTGATCATGGAGTACCTTGACGCGATGGCCGTGGCGAGCGCTGAGTGACGAACAAGACAGTTCAAGTGAGCACGCTAAAGGGTTTACCCGTCCATGAAGGGGCGCATGCGATCGAAGTGGTCAGCTCCGCTGATTGGAATGTCGCTCGAGGCGATCTGCCTGCACCGGTCCTAACGATCTCGCGACTCGCCGTGGACAACAATCTCGACCTCATGGCGCGATGGAGTTCCGCTCGCGGCTGCCTGCTCGCTCCACACGGGAAGACGTCGATGGCTCCTGAGCTCTTTCGTCGGCAGCTTGATGCGGGTGCCTGGGGGATCACGGTGGCGACGGTGCGTCAAGCGGCGGTCGCGATAGCAGCCGGAGCGAGCCGCATCATTGTTGCCAACGAAGTCGTCGATCGCAGCGAGCTCGACACGTTGTGCGAACTATCGAGCGACCCTGCCAGGTTGATCCTCGTCTTTGTGGATTCGGCTTCAGGTTTGGAATTGCTTGCTTCTGCGGGGGAGCGAAATGGTTGTGTGTTGCAGGCTCTCGTGGAAGTGGGCGTCCTCGGTGGGCGAACGGGGGTGCGAGGCGAAACCGCGTTCCTTGATTTGCTCCGCTTGGTGGGCGCGTCGGATCACGTTAAGTTGCGTGGAGTCTCGGCCTTCGAGGGTGTATTGCCCACGGAGCGCGACTTCGGAAACGAAGGAACTCCGGTTTCTCGAGATTCGGCGTTGCGCGACTTCATGGAGGAAATAGCGGGCTACATCGTCCGAGCCCAGTCAGAAGGTCTGTTGAGCGCAGATTCAATCGTTACTGCCGGCGGGAGCTTGGCGTTCGACCTAGTTGTCGAAATCTTGCGGCCGCTGACTGAAACGTTCATCCTCCGAAGCGGCTGTTACGTGACTCACGATCACGGGTTGTACGCGCGCCTGTCCCCATTCCGTGAGACGCCGGTCAGCTCAGATGCAGAAGAATCGTTGCTACCAGCATTGACGTTATGGGCGAGGGTGACCTCTGTACCTGAAGACAGACTCGCCATCGCTGGATTTGGTAAACGAGACGCGAACGAAGATGTTGATCTTCCAATACCTCTCTGTCGGGTGTCCGCGACGGGCGCGCGAGAGGCCCTAGTTGGCTGGTCGATCGATCACATGTGGGATCAACATGCGCGCTTGCGAAGTGAATCTGCCGCGTCCACCCATCTAAACGTTGGCGACCTGATTACGTTTGGAATATCTCATCCATGCACCGCGTTTGACAAATGGAAGACCATTGTCGAAATCGACGAGTTCGACAACGTTATTGGCCTCATGGAGACATATTTCTGATGCGCGCTTCTCTGAGACCCTTGGTCTGCGCCAGAGACATGGAAGGTCGCGACAATACCGAGTAGCACGCGCTAAGGAACCTCGGTTGCTCGCCTGGTGTTTCAGGAGATTGTGTCGGGACCATGAATTCGAATTTGCGACGGCGGAAAACCCAGTAAATAAAGGGTTTTCGCTAAGTCATCCGACACTCCGTGTCTCCAAGGTGAAGTGATTATGTGCTTATAATGAGTTTCAGTGTTGCCTAGGGGTGGCGATGCGGAGGGGCTATCAACATGGCGGACCAAAGTTTACGAACAGGGTTTACCCGTAGGCAGTTTCTTCAGTACGGCGCCGTAGCCGCCGCCGCCGGAGTAACCCTCGGCAGTGGTGCAGAACTCGCCTCGAGCGCCAGTGCGGCGAGCATCCCGACGAAGTTGCGCGTGGGATGGAACTCCCCGCCCGACCTCATGAACCCCTTTACCTACGAATCAACGGCGTCCGGGGAAATTCTCCAACTCATCTACGACACGCTCACGGAATACGACATCAACTTGAAGGCGGTGCCGAGTCTCGCGGAGTCGGAGACGGCCAGCAGTGATGGTCGTTCGTTCACCTACAAACTTCGTTCCGGAGCAAAGTGGCACGACGGCAAGCCGGTGACGTCGGCGGACGTGAAGTACACATACGACACACTCGCCAAGAATGACGTGGGTCAGTTTGGCTGGACCTTGGCGGAGTTCAAGAGCTGCGACATCGTGGACGCGTTGACCGTTGTTATTAGTTACCAGTCGGCTCAGGCATGGAATCCGGCGCCGCTCATCAAGATCGTTCCCGAACACATCTGGGGATCGTTCTCTCCCACCAAGTTATCGAGCTACACCAACCCACATCCGATTGGAAGTGGTCCGTTCACATTCTCGAGTTGGGTCGTCGGTCAGACCGTACAAGTCGAGCGCAACCCCCACTGGTGGGGCGCGCTCCCCGCAGTACCCAGCGTGATCTGGGAGCAGTTTGAAAATAGTGACGTGATGGTCAAGAGTTTGGAATCGGGACAGATCGACATCATCACCGAGGTGCCGACGTTACTCTGGAAAGCGCTGAAAGGGAAGCCGAAGGTCGACGCCATCTCGATGGAATCCTTTTCGTTTCACCACATTGGCTTCAATGTCAGTCAGAGCAAAAAGTCAAAGGCGAATCCACTGATACGAGATCTTGACGTTCGAAAAGCACTGTCTTACGCGTTCGACCGCCAGCAACTCGTTGATCTATGTTTGGCCGGATACGGGAAACCCGGGAGCGTCCTCCTTCCCCCATCATTTGGAACGCTCCAGGCTCAGATCCCCGCAAATGAGCAGTTCAATAACAACGCGGCCAAAGCCAACTCCATCCTCGACGCGGCAGGATACGCAATGGGTTCCGGCGGCGTTCGCAATGACAAGCAAGGAAGTCCCCTCAGTTTTCGATTGATCTGTGTTGAGTCGACTGACGAAGACGTCTTGGCGGGAACGATCTGTGTTCAGCGCGCCAAGGAGATAGGCATCGAACTCAAGCTCGACCCCCTTGACGCCACCACGCTCGGCAACATTGTGTACGACGCGGCGGCGCCGAACTGGGACATCTTCATCTGGGGCTGGGACTCAGGGTCTCCCGACCCCGATTACTTGATGAGCATCGAACTCACGAGTCAGATCGGCGGTAACGCCGACGTCTTTTACTCCAACCATCAGTACGACACGTTGTACACCCAGCAAGCAGAGACGCTCAATGTCGATGAACGCGCCACCATTTTGCACGAGATGCAGAAGTTGTTCTACGACGACGCGGCGTACTGCATCATGTGGTACCAGAGCAAACTGCAGGCGTATCGTACCGATACATGGAAGGGTTGGAAAGAGACGAAGGGCGGCGCAGTCTACAACTTCACGCGCTCTAACTACCTCACCGTCAAGCCGGCATAGTCCCGGTCACGGGAAGACGAATTACCCCATGAACCGTCGTTACTTGCTGCGCAAGCTCGCAACCCTTCTTGTGACGCTGTACGCCACGGTGACGTTCAATTTCCTGCTCTTTCACGTCTTGCCCGGCTCGCCGGTGCAACTCATGGCCCGTTCGGGTCACATGGATGCCGCCGCCAGAAACCAGTTGGTCAAGTTCTTTGGATTGAACCATTCAGTGTTCGTGCAGTACCTGATCTACCTGCGCAACATGCTTCACGGCCAGTTGGGCTTCTCCTACGTGTACCGCACCCCCGTCACGTCGGTGCTCGCCCCAGCCATCGGCAACACCGTGCTCTTGCTGGGCGCGGCGACGGTGGTGACGGTCGTCGTCGGTGTGGCGCTCGGCGTCTACTCGGCGTCGCGCGCACGCACGCTGACCGATGCCACCATCACGGTGGCGACCTTGGGCGCGTGGAGTATGCCCGACTTCTTCACCGGCATGATTCTGATTTTTGGCGCCGCGGCCTGGATCCACTTTCTTCCGATATCGGGAATCTCCACGCCAGGGCTGGCAACCGGTCTTCTCGGTCACTGGTGGGACGTGGCACGACATCTGATTCTTCCCGCTTTGACCTTGGCGCTGGTAAATGTGGCACAGTTCTCACTTATCACTCGCAACGCCGTGGTGGAGACTATGGTCGAGGACTTCGTGCTCACCGCCCGCGCCAAAGGTGTAGGCCGTCGGGTAGTGATCGTGCGCCACGCGCTGCGCAACGCGCTGTTACCCATCGTGACGGCGGCATCTCTCTATGTGGGCATGATCCTGGGCGGGGCCATTCAGGTGGAAACGGTGTTCTCCTGGCCAGGCATGGGACTGTTGATTTACAACTCTGTTGAACAGCGGGACTACCCAGTATTGGAAGGCTGCTTCTTGCTTTTCGCCATTGCGGTAATCGCCACCAATTTCTTTGCCGATCTGCTCTACCATGCGCTCGATCCGCGAGTGAGGCGCACCTGATGTCGCAGTTGCCCGATGTGACGCCTCCGGGGGAGTTCGAAGTTGGCGTGAGCCAGCGAGATCTTTGGAGTTCGCTGTGGCACGACAAGATGGGACGAGCCGGCGTCATCGTCCTCGCTGTCGTCTTGGTCCTCATCGGGCTCGGTCCGGTGTTGTTCCCGTTCAATCCGTACGCGTTCGGTTCGTCGTCCGGTTCGCTCATGCAGGCACCATCACGCGCGGACTGGTTCGGAACTACCGAGTTAGGTCAAAACGTGTTTCGCGAGTTTCTGGTGGGAGGACGAATCTCGCTCTACGTGGGAGTGACGGCGACGCTCATCGCGATTGTGCTCGGCGCGGGCCTAGGTCTCGTGTCGGGTTACTACGCCGGTTGGCGTGACACGGTGCTGATGCGCATCACAGACTTCGTCTTGGTCTTGCCCACACTGCCGCTGATTATTGTGCTGGCTGCCCTGTTCGGCCAGAATGTGATCATTACCTCGCTCGTCATTGGCCTCACCAGTTGGCCGCAAACTGCGAGAATCATCCGCTCACAGGTGCTCTCGCTACGCGAGAGGCCGCTCATTCAACGAATCCGCTCGCTGGGAGCCAATGACTCGCGCATCATGTTCAGACATATCTTGCCCAACGTCGCCCCGCTCATTTTTGCCAACCTGGCGCTGGTGCTCTCGGGGGCGATCTTGGCCCAGGCCGCACTGGCGTTCCTCGGACTGGGCGACCCGGTGCAGGTTTCTTGGGGCACCATGCTGCACAACGCGTTTGATGCCGGCGCTATGAGTCTCGGGGCATGGTGGTACTTCATCCCACCGGGCCTGGGCATCGTGGCGATGACGCTTGGTTTCGCCCTCATTGGCAACTCGATGGAACGGGTACTCAACCCCCGGCTGAAGGCTCAACGATGATCCTTCTCGAAATTAATGACGTGTCAATCGATTACCGCACGGAACACGGAACGCTGCGCGCGGTGGACCACGTTTCGCTACATGTCGATCGCGGAGAGTCGGTAGGCATTGCGGGCGAGTCGGGCTGTGGGAAGACGACGCTGGGTCTCGCCGTGCCGCTGCTCCTGGCGCAAAACGCCACCGTGGCGACGGGTTCGATAACCCTGGACGGGACGTCGCTCGTTGGCCTGAGCGAGAAGCAGATGGATCCACTGCGCTGGACCAAAGTGGCCTTCGTCTTCCAGGGCGCCATGAACGCCCTCAACCCGGTGCAGCGGATTGACCGTCAGATACTAGAAGCCATCACGACCCACGAAACGAGCATCGATGCGGGCGTGGCGCACAAAAGGGTGCTGGATCTGCTTGACTCTGTGGGCATCGCTCCCGCGCGCGCGTCGAGCTATCCTCACGAGTTCTCGGGAGGCATGCGTCAGCGCGTCATGATCGCGATGTCTCTGGCGTGTCGGCCCAAGCTGTTGATTGCTGACGAGCCGACGACCGCGCTTGACGTAATCTCCCAAGCCCAGATTCTTTCGCTGCTCAACCAGCTCCGTCGCGCGGAGGACTTGAGCCTCATCCTGATTAGCCACGATCTCGCTGCCATCAAAAGGGTGTGTGACCGCGTGGTGGTGATGTACGCCGGCGTCGTCGTCGAGTCGGGATTGACCGCAGAAATCTTCGGAACGAGTACCACCGCACCGAGCGCGGCGCACCCATACACACAATCGCTCATTGCGGCTCACCCCGATCTGCACGGCCAGCGCGTTCTCGCTGAAGGCCTGAGCGGCCACCCGCCCGATCTGTCGCAGGTCATCGTGGGCTGTCGCTTCGCCGATCGCTGCCCCCACGTCATGGACGTCTGTCAGCGCGTCGAGCCAACATTGGTGACCATTGCACCCGGTCACGTTGCCGCCTGCCACCTCGTCGACGGCGAGGCGTCATGACTAACACGCCAAACGTTCTAGAAGTCAAGGACCTTGTCGTTCACTTCCCGGGTCGACGCGGCGAGGTCGTGAAGGCAGTTGACGGCGTCTCGTTCAACATCGCTCGAGGTGAGATCTTGGCGCTCGTCGGCGAGTCGGGCTGTGGGAAGTCCACCATCGCTATGTCGGTCATGCAACTGGTTGTTCCGACCTCGGGCACCATCATCACGGGTGGCGAAGATCTAACGGCGTTGCACGGCAAGGCTTTGCGTCAGGCCCGACGACGCATTCAGATGATCTTTCAGGATCCGTTCGGTTCCCTCGACGCGCGCCAGACTGTCTATGAATCGGTGGTTGAACCCCTCATCATCCATAAGGCGGGCGGCTCCGCGGACGAGAGGCGAAACAGAGTCCTCGAGGCCTTGGACTTCGCACACCTTCGTCCGCCTCAGCGCCTCGCGGCGGTCTATCCCCATCAGCTTTCGGGAGGCCAACGTCAGCGGGTGGCCATCGCGTCAGCAATTGTCCTAGGACCCGAGTTGATCGTCGCCGATGAGCCCGTGTCGATGCTCGATGTGTCGGCGCGCGCGGGCATTTTGCGGCTGATGGTTGACCTGCGGGACCGTCTCGGCGTGTCGTACATGTTCATCACCCACGACCTTGCGGTGGCGTGGGTGGTTGCCGACCGTATTGCGGTGGTCTATCTGGGACGCATTGTCGAGATCGGAACGAGCGAGGAGCTGGTTGCGGCGCCCGCCCATCCCTACACCAAGGCGCTCTTAGCTGTCTCCGGTGGCGACGACCGCACCGGAGAGATCGACCCCGTGAGCGGAGAGATCATCGAAGTCTTGCCGGGCGAGACGCCGTCGGCGGCCAAGGTGCCCCCAGGATGCCATTTCCATCCCCGCTGTCCTCGCTACGCCGAACTCGGTCAGCCCGAAGTATGCCGCGTTGACGACCCCGTACTCCATCTCACCAATAAAAGCGATGTGAAATCGCAAACCCACGAAGTTGCCTGTCACTTTCCAGAGGAGCCCATATGACGTATGTCACCCGCCAGGATGTTGTGTCCCTAATTAGCGATCTCGTTCGCATCGACTCGGTCACGCCGTGGTTGGTGGAGGGCGGGGCCGGCGAGAGGGACGTCGCTGCCTACTTCCGTGCCTATGTAGCAGACCTGCCCGTCGACGTCGAAGTCATCGAGATTGAGCCAAATCGATTCAACTTTCTCGCTACCCTCCGCGGAGCGGGCGACGGGCCTTCGCTCTGTCTGAACGCCCACGCGGACACCGTGGGTTTCGCGGGATGGCCCGAGACTGCGCTCGTGCCACGATTGGACGGGGATCGTCTCTATGGGCTGGGATCGTGCGACGACAAAGGCTGTTGTGCGGTGGCGCTGTTGGTGTTGCGCTACTTCGCGACCACCGGTCCGAAGCTTCGTGGCGACCTCATTGTTGCCTGCGTCGCCGACGAAGAGGGCATCTCCATTGGCTCCGAGCACCTGGCCACTCATGTGAAACCCGACTTCGCCATCGTGCTGGAGCCTCATGGCATCAATGAGGTGGTCGTTGAACACCAGGGTTTCGGTTGGCTTGACGTCAACATATTCGGAAAAGCAGCCCACGGCTCAGCCCCCGACGAAGGCGTCGACGCGATCGTCGGATTGGCGCACGTGATCACCCGAATGTCGGCCTTTGATGCGGCCAACTTTGCGGGGCGGCCCGACCCGAAGAACGGTCGGACCGTCTTTCACACCGGCACGGTGAAAGGCGGCACGGACTATGCCACCTACCCGAGTGAAGCGTCGCTGGGTATTGAGATTGGCACCCAGCCCGGTGAGACCATGCAGAACCGCGTCCAGGAAATAGAAGACATCATCGCCGAGGTCAAAGAGTTCATGCCCGGTCTCACTGGCGAGGTCGTCATCCGCTTGAACCGTGAGCCGTTCGTGGGTGAAGGGCAAACGGCACTGATCAGTGCCATCCAACAGGCAGCCGAGGTCCATCTGGGTCACGCGCTCGATGAAGTGGGGCTGAACGCCTGGACCGACGCCGCATTGATGCAGGCGGCGGGCATGCCGACGATCATGGTTGGACCCCAGGGCGGCAATCTTCACACCGTCGACGAATGGGTCGACATCGCTGAAGCATTGACGTCGGTCGACATCTTGGTCGACACGATCACTCGACTTCTGGGATAGCTCTGTAAATGAACTCATCACTGGGCTACTCCCGCGACGCGTCACCGCGCCCAGCGCTCCGTGCGCGCGGTGCCGGAGGATCGACCGTCGACGAACGCGAGTTGCGCGGGCTAGCGTCGCGCGAAGAGCCGCGCGGTAACGACGCGTCGGCCCCAGAACGACGAGTAGCGTGCGCCGTCGTCGACGGCAGTGTCGTTAGCCTTCATCGAAGGGGATGTGAGTGCTGATGCGTATTCAGCGCATAGGAAAGTGGTCGAGGTAACCGTGACACTGTATGAGAAGACCATGGAGTTCATCCGCCAGCTGATGGCCGAATCCAATATGGTTCCCGGCGACCGACTGCCGAGCGAAGTCGAGATAGCCCACATGTCGGGCGTGTCGCTGATGACGGTGCGCCGCGCCATGTCAGAACTGGTGAGCGCCGGCGCCTTGCAGCGCATTCAGGGCCGCGGGACTTTCGTGCGCTCGAACCGTATCCCTACGGAGTCGACCATTATTGGCGGACTAAAAGAGACTCTCACCCTCCAGGGTGTTGACCTGGAGACCATCATTGTCTCCTTCGAGGAGACGGTGGCCACCGGCGAGCGGGCCACGCTGCTGCGCCTCTCCGACGGGGTTGCGGTTTGGAAAATTGTGCGAGTGCGACGTCTTGACGGCGTGCCCGCAGTTCGCGAGACGGCCATTATCCCCAAGATCTTGGCGCCCGACCTCGACGTGCGCTTCACGTCAGGTGAGGACTCCCTCTACGAAGTGCTCGCTTCTTCGTACGGACTGAGCGAATCGGTGGAGGAACAGACGCTTATTGCGCGACGAGCAAACGAGACCGAGATCCTTGCTCTCGAACTAAAAAAGGGAGCGTTTGTCATCGAAGTTGCGGGCGTCGCGGTGTCGAGCGGCACGGCCTTCGACAGTTTCGAAATGGTTTTCGTTCCTCACTTCTTCGCCTTTAGGTTGCGCACCACGCCGACAGCAGATCTGGTCTCCAACGGCTAGTCAGGTGCCGGCGAGCGCCTCTTCGTCGGCAATGATCGTGAAGTTTTGATGGTCAAGAAAATTGGTCGCGGGAATCGAGGGGTCGAAGATGCCGTGGCGCAGAGCCGCGAGTATTGAAGCCTTCGACGACCCCGAGACCAACATGAGGACCGATCGGGCATCGATGAGGTCACGTAGGCCCATGGTGATTGCCCGAGTCGGTCGCACCGAGTTCGACTGACCGGGGAAGTTGGCCTCGAGCGTAGCGGCGGTCAGTGTGACCACATGGGTACGCTCGAGGGGATCGGCGCCCGGTTCGTTAAATCCGACGTGGCCGTTGCGCCCGAGGCCGACGATGGCCAAGTCAACTCCGCCCGCCTGAGAGAGCGCTTTGTCGTAGCGCTCACACGCGACGTCGTCTCCCACGTCAAGGGGATGAAACACCGTGGAGTTGTTGAAGATGACGTCGCCAAGGTGGTCGCGCAAGAAGGTTCGATAACTTCCTTCGGGGTACGTCGGCAAGTCAACGTACTCGTCGAGCATGAAGACGTCAGCCCCATTGAGCGAGAATCGACCCGCTGCGTGCTCAGCGTTCAGGCGGCGGTAGAGACCGATCGGGGTATGGCCGGTGGGAAAGACGATGTTGAGGGTGGGTTGCAGAGACACGGCCTGCGCGACGACCTCGCTGGCTGCTGTCGATAGCTCTTCGTAGTCGGCGATGCTGATGATCTTCATGTCGCACTTTCTTCGAGATAGCGCGAGCGTTTGTCGGAAAGGGCGACGACGTAGGAGAGGTCCAACTCGCGAGGTGTCCGAGCGAGAGTTGCTCGTTGCGACGTCAGGTCAGGTGTTTCCTGCAGTACCTCGAGGGCAAGGAAAGCGGCTCCAAGTAGCGAAGGACTCAGTCCGGGCACCATGACGACAGGGAAGTTTCCGAGAGCACTCACCAGCGCCGGCAATAGGCCGTCATTGTCGCCGCTCACCAGCCACACCACAGTGGGGGATGTGGCGGGTGATGCTACGGCGTCAAGGCAGCGTAGGACTTCGAAGGCGATGCCCTCGAAAAGAGCTAAGGCAATATCGCCCTGACTCGAGCCGAGATTCAGATTTGAGATGGCGCCCGAGAGATCCGTGCGCCACAGCGCGCCCTGCTCGCCGCCTGCGAGGTAGGGCAGAAAGATAACAGGACTGGCGGCCTTATCTTCGACCCTTAGAGCGAGCGCTTCGAGTTCTGTCGGTGAACAGCCGAACAGCGTTGCCAGCCAAGCGATCGAAGAGCCTGTCGCCAAGAGGTCCATCTCCACGCTTTCACGGGTGGCGTTGACGAGCGGCGTGACGAGCGCCTCGCGGTACGCGTCGTTAGCTCCATCCGCCGCGCTCACTATCACGGTCGATGACCCGTCAATGATCGCAATTGAGGTCCCGAAGGTTTGTTCGACAAAATGAAAGGCTGCCATCGAGTCGGCTGCGCCGAGCACGACTGGAACGTCTGCACCGAGACCGACCAGGAGGTGCGTGCCGGACGGCGCCAATGGCGCCGTCGAATGACTAGCTTCGACCGTCGGCAAAAGCTGGGCGTCGAAGCCCCAGAGAGAAGTGAGCTCATGACTGAAGTGCTGGGTGGAAAGGTCGTAGTTTCCAAAACCAGAGGCCGTTGACGGATCAGACCATTTTTCGCCAGTCAATACGTAAAAGAGGTAGTCCTTCGCCGAGAGCAGGGCTGCGGGCTCGGGCATCCCCATGAGTCGGCGTTGCAGATACATGGGGATGAGGTAACGGCCGTCGATCGGCGTGCCAGCAATTTCTTTGACACGACGTCGATCATCGACGCTCAGGCGCTCGGTAACGAGTTCGTCGGCTCGCGAGTCCTGCCAGGTAACGGCACGACCGATGAGTCGGCCCTGTTCGTCCAATTCGACCAGCGTTGGCATCTGGGCGGTGAGGACAACGGCGTCAATGCGGATGTCGGGTTGCGCCTCGCGCACCTCGCCCCACGTTTTCGCAATCGCATGAATCCAATCTTCGGCGCGCTGCTCGGCCATGCCGGCCTGCTCCACAAAGGTGGGGTAGCCGGCCGAGGCAACGGTCAACGTCTCGAGTCGATCGTTAATTACGCCAAGCTTCAGCCGAGACGTGCCTAAGTCGATGGACAGGATGTTGCGAGTCACAGCGACGATTTAGACAAGATGGCGACTGCGCGCCAAGAGCGCGTCAAAGCTCTCACTGGCTCGCTCCAGCGTGTCGTCGATATCTTTCGCATTGTGGGCGAAGGACAAGAAAAGATTCTCGAAGTGGCCAGGGTGAAAGAGGACTCCTCGGTCAAGCATCTCTTCAAACCAGATGCGGAACTGCTCGGCGGAGGCGTGGCGGGCCGCGTCGCGGTAGTTGCGGATCGGTGCGTCTGCGAACCACACTTGGAAGACCGGGCCGAGCCCGACGACCGAACCGGACACACCTTTTTCTTGCATCAAATTGTTCAGCCCCACACGGAGACGGTCCGAGTTTTCATAGAGCGCGTGATAGGGAGCTTCGGTGGTCAAGTAGTCCAGCGACGCAATCGACGCCGCCACCGCAATGGCATTCCCGGAGTACGTGCCGGCAATTGAGACTGTGCCGTTCGTTGCGAGGTCCATGATGTCGCGTCGGCCGCCCAACGCAGCCACCGGAAATCCTCCGCCCAAACCTTTCGCCAACACCGTCAAGTCCGGGAGGACACCGAGTTTGGCCTGGGCGCCACCCGCGGCGATTCGAAAGCCGGTGATGACCTCGTCGAAGATAAGTACCGCGCCGTAACGAGTGCAGATGTCGCGAAGACCCTCGAGGTAGCCGGGTTCGGGCAGGATGCATCCGGTATTGCACATGATCGGCTCAGTGATAATGGCTGCGATTTCTTCGCCCTGGTTAGCAAAGATCTCTTCGATCATCGCCAGGTCGTTCCATTGGGCGATGATCAGCGAATCGCCCATTCCCGGCGGGACGCCCGGACCCTGGGGCAACGCGACGGGGTGTTCGTCGGGGCCAGCGTTGTCGAGATCGGGATGCTTCGACCAGTAGATGCCGTCGGAAAATCCGTGGTACTGACCCTCAAAGCGGATTACCTTCAATCGACCAGTGAAGGCTCGCGCCAGGCGAAGAGCGTAGAGAACGGCCTCGGTGCCAGTGTTCACGACTCGCACCGTCTCAATGCTGGGAACGGCGTTGATAATTTGCTGCGCCAAACCAATCTCTGGTTCTGTGGGCATGGCAAATACGGTGCCGACTGAGCGGATCTTATCGACGACGGCCTCAGTGATGTGCTCGGGGCGATGGCCAAAGATGACTGGTCCGAGACCGAGGAGGTAGTCGATATATACGTTGCCATCGACGTCAGTCAGTTTCGATCCCATCCCCTCTTTGGCAAAGATGGGATGGGGAGTCCAACCTGAGAACGCCGCTCGGGCGGTGGAGTTGACACCGCCGGGAATCACCGAGAGCGCTTGTTCGTATAGTTCTCGAGATCGTTCGTAGCGCTCTGAGTGGAGGTAGGCGTCAGTCATAGGTGTCCCCGTCTAGGTATAACAATATAAGGACTTTATCACAGCGGGCGTCTTCGACTCGAGGATACGGCCGAAATGCTCAGCGCCTTGCGTGTCGCGGGCGTTATCTGGGGTTCGAATGTCCTCGTCGGAGAGGTCAGACAAGAGAAGGTTCGTTGTTGGAGTGGGAGGCCCTCGTTGTCACTCTGGAAACTTGGCGAACTAGCGCCCCCCGGCTGAATTTCGGAGGACTTTCCTCGACAGAGAGCCAGGGATTCCTCGCCTCGTCGTCTCGTACTTTTGTGAAAGGTGCGCGAATTGGGTCTCGGCGAGTAAGGTTCTAGTGAGCGAGCAGGCGGAATTGGTCAGTCTGCCGCATTTAGAATTGAGTATTCGTGGCACAAGGAACAGTGAAGTTTTTTAATGCGGAAAAGGGATTCGGTTTCATCTCGCGCGAGCAGGGTGACGACGTCTTCGTACATTTCTCCAGCATCCAGGGTGACGGCTACAAGAGCCTCGAAGAAGGTCAGCGTGTCGAGTTCGACGCTGCGCCTGGCAAAAAGGGCGAAGAAGCCCAGAACGTCCGCGTGATCTGAGGTCACACGGCTCTCTCGGGAGCCGAGCGAGTGGATCGATAAGGTTCGCCTGCGCCAGCGAAAACACATTCAATGCGGCCGCTGGATGGAACCTGCGCCCGCAGCGAGTAGCGAAGACTGTCAGGTCGCGTTCCTCAGGTGCGCTTGGTTCGCCGAGTCGCCCGCTCCGGGCTTTTCTTCGCACAGTACCCATCAGGGGCGACCGTTGTCGGAATAGACATCGAGTCATGTGCCTCGAGCGACTTGGTGTTCTCTATACCTCACTTCATTTGGCTCGTGACCGCAGTGGGCGAGTCAACGACCGCGCTCGCTTCATACGACGTCCAACTGGTGACCACGAAGCCTGCGAGGGACGTGGCGCCGCTTGGCGACGTTCTGGCTGACGACGTGTCGGCGAGGGTCTGCTCGCCCAGCAGGGTGCTCGTGGTGGGATCAAAGATCAGTTCGAAGAGGCCAGAGGCACCTTGAGCCGGGTCGCTTGGCTTCTGAACAATGGCGATCCCAATGCCCCTACGACCGAGGTGATCGGTCGTCGGTCCAATCAGCTGCACTCCGGGGATGTCCGAAGCGACGGTGAAGAGTGCGGCACGAAGTGCCGGGGGAGCGTACGTCGCTCGCAGTAAGTCGCCGACCTGGGTAAAGTCCTCGAGCGCACCTGGCGGGCCTGCCTCGATGCTTCGGCTACTGATCATGCTCGCCAGTTGAGTCGGATTCGTTGGTAGGGCCCAAAGGTCAATTGGCACAGTCGTCCCTTTGCCCGGCGTCATCGTGTCGACGACTGGTGCCTGGACCAGCGAGGGCGATCCGGATCGGAGCCAGTTTGATCGGTCGCGAGCCGTCGGGAACGTAGGGTCGGACCAGGACTCGACGAGCCGTCCAGAGCCGTTCACGCTGACCCACATTTGGCTCCGTTCGTAGTAGTTCACAAAGAACGGATATTGCAGAATGTCGACGTACTCAACTGAGTCGAGAGAGACCCACTTCGTGTATTGATACTGATTGGAGGCTGGGGTCGCGACCCTTGGCAGCGTCGAGGCGACGCGCGAAAGGTTGAGGAGGGCGGCTGACGCCGGCGACGGTCGGCCTAGGGCACTTGGTAGTACCTGGAGCACGACCACGGTGAGCGCGAACGCAACAACCATGCCCACGGCGATCACCCGACGGCGCCGACTTCTCGTGCCCGATACAGGCGTCGCCAGGATCTGGTCGAGGCGACGCCGTAACGACTCCGCGGGGAGGGGGGGTACTTGGAAACGGTCGACGGGATTGGCTTGTCGTATGAGGTCCTCGATACTCGTGGTCACGGCGTTTGTCCTTCCTGAAGGGGCGAATCGTTGGCGAGCGAAGTGCGCCCCGGTCTCGGCGCGACCGTGGACTCGCCTTCCACCGCGACGCGCACACTGTTGCGAGCTCGCCGGTAGCGCAGTTCGAAGGCATTGACGCTGCACCCCAGGACGATGGCGGCGTCCGCGTGGGATAGTTCGTCCCAGAGCACGAGTCGCAGCGCCTCGCGGTCAAGCGGTTTAAGTCGTTCCATTGCCTTCAGCACGAGGTCATAACGGTGGTCGGCTCTCCGCGACGGCGGAATCTGGACAATCATGATCTCGTTGGCCAAGCGCATGCGCAGACGGCCTTGGCGTAGGGCGGTCCGACGGTGATGGGCCACGCAGCGACGGGCGACGCCAAACAGCCAGAGCCGATCCTCGGGCTCCGCCGGTACATCCCCGAAACGTCGCCAGGCAACGACGAAGACCTTGGCCACCACGTCGTCGACCTCTTCCTTCGGGATTCGACGGGCTACGTAGGCGGTGATGTCGCGGAGATGGAGCGAGTACACCCGCTCGAATTCAGTCTTCGTCTGATCGCTCACCCGGATCCCCGTTTGTACAGCGCCCAGTATCTACTCATCACCCCTACGTATGCCCGGGAGCGTCGGAAACCCGTCAACACGGCATCGCATTAAAGACGTTTATCGGAGTCGGCGGGAGCTTTCTCTTCGCGGACGGCTCGCGTCCCGATGGATCACCTCTCTGTTCTTCGATTGACACATCGATGAAATTCGCGGAACCAAGCGACTGAGGCCTTGTCGAGGCTCCGGACATTCACGACGAAGTCAGGCCGGACTTGAAATGGTTATCTCGTTTTCCCACGGATTGGATCTGGAAGCCGCGGCGAAAGATTCTCGTAGCTCGAATCATCCAGTGCTTATGCCAAGAGCACGCTGGTGCACTGCCGGGATGGCGCGCCAGAGTCGTCCGGCAAGTATGGCCAACGCGAAGATGTACACATTGACGAGTGGCAGAAACGTACCGCCGATTTCGTTGGCCTTTCCATTGGTGTAAATGAACGTGGCGCTGTGGAAGACGTACGCGACGCCGGTCAAGTGGAACGTGCCCGTGAGGTGAGGGTTGGCCGCGATTGCGCCAACCTTAAAAGCGCCGATGCGCGCATTTACAAGCCAGATCATGAAGAAGTACCCTGCAAACAACACGTAGGTAGCCACGATCCAGGAAGGTCCGGGTCCGCCGTACTCAGTGACCAAGTATTCGCGGGCCATTGTACGAACGTTGCCCAAGCGCCGCAGTGCTTCGTTGGCGCCCACGTCGGCAGACGCTGCTCGAAGGTTGACCCTCAGTTCACGTCGCTTGGCAATCCGAGACTTTCGTGGCAGATTTCGCAGATAGTTGTCGAGGGTCCATACAACACGCTCGATTCGCATACGGTCTTTCCAAGTCAAGGTCAAAGTTTCAGCCATTTCATACTTCCTCTGTAGGTGGGGCGGGTTGGGTTGGTATCGGGTGTAACAGGACCGGGTTGGTCACTTCGACGAAAGCAAGCCAACCAGTGACCCCCTCCGCGAGCGCTGAGTAGCCGGCCGCTGTCGGTCGGTAGTACTTGCGCGCCGGTCCCGAATGCGACGAGACCAGTCGAGCGCTCACTCGGGACTCACGTTCAAGCCGGGCCAGAGCCGGATACACCGTGCCGTCAGAGATGTCGGACAGGCCGATCTCGCGGAGCCGCTGGACGAGTTCGTAGCCGTACGACTCGCGTTGCGCGAGCATCTGAAGGAGGAGCAACGACAAGACGCCCTTCAAGAGCTGTGGATCGTGGGTTGGCGTCACGCGTCTATGGTATGCCTGTTACCATGCATTGTCAAGTAACAAACTAAATTAGCTAGCGACGGCGGAAAGTCCTATACGACGGCGGTTTTTCAGTTTTTCGAGGGCGACGAGACCGCCCCGGTTGTCGCCTGCGCTCCTTTATGTAAGGCAGCGGGCGAACTAGTTCTCGCGTCCGCGTCGGACGAAATCGATCCAGCGCATGGACCAGTTCGACGAACAGTTTCACGACTCTCACAACTCGCGACAACGCCAACGCCAACGTCAACGTCAACGTGGTGGCCTATCTCCTGGACTCGACCACCTCGGCAATCAGCACGAAATGGAGCGTGAGTTCCTCGGACTCGGGAGCCACGGCCATCTTCACGCTGTCCTCACCGCTTAGCACTGCGACTCCCTACACCGAGGCTTCCCGATGGATACGGTGTGGATTCTCCGCACCTTCCGCAACCCTTGATTCACCCAATAGCGCAGCTGCATCTGTTCAGAGGAGCGGGCGAAGAATCCTTTGATTCACTGAAGTGGACGTGTTACCCTTCGCCACGGCGAAGAACACTGACGTTCTGGTCTTTGGACCTTTGGCTCACAACTTGCTGGGTGGACACTTGGCACTCAACACCGGTTCATGCTCAAGGGTGAGTCCTACACGCGTAACCTCATTGTGGTCGCGTAGTTGAACGCCTCGGCCTTTCAGGAGTCGGGTATCATCCTGGCCCGGCTAGCGGTCGCGCGGACATTAGCCAACCCGCCGGGCGACCTCGCCGTGGTCAGCGACCGCGACCCTAATCACACTGACGAGGCCCTTGGGGGGGTCGCGACTGGTTTCGACAACGACATGATCGAGTGGATCAGCCTAATCATGGTCGGCGCCGTGCCAGTTTCTGGTTCTTCGCCCGAGTCCGTGAAGGTAGTGGCATGAGTGGGAGTGAGGCTGACGGACACTCCGCTCTGAGAGAACCCGTCGGTCGGGCGGTCGTGTGGACCTCCGCCATCACCGCGTTAGGCGGTCTGCTCTTCGGGTACGACACCGGTGTCGTCTCTGGCGCGTTGTTGTTTCTTCACACCAGTTTCGGCCCGATGAGTTCTTTCGACAAGGAACTCGTCACCGGTCTGCTGCTCGTCGGCGCGGCGGTCGGAGCGTTGGGCTCGGGGAAGTTGGTCGACGTGATCGGACGCCGGCTGATCATCCTGCTCACGGCGGGCGTGTTCGTACTCGGCGTATTGGGAGCGGCCCTTTCGCCGAGCTTCTGGTTTCTCGTCATCATGAGATTCGTTATAGGACTGGCGGTTGGATCGGCGTCTATGGCGGTGCCGCTCTACATCAGCGAGGTCGCACCGCCGCGCGTTCGAGGTGCGCTGGTGAGTTTTAACCAACTGGCCCTCACCTTGGGAATCCTGGTCTCATTTCTGGTCGACTACGCCTTGAGTTCGAGTGAGGACTGGCGCCTGATGTTCGGTCTGGCAGCGATTCCGGCCCTCCTCCTCTTTGTTGGCATGCTGACCCAGGCCGAGAGCCCTGTCTGGTTGGTTACCCACGGTCGGATCGCTGACGCGCGAAAGGTGCTTGTTCGCGTTCGCAGCGCGGACCACGACATCGAAGGTGAGATCGACGAGATCAAATCCGCCAGCGAACATAGCGCTGGTTATCGCGAGCTGCTCCAGCCCGACGTGCGCAAACTGGTCGTGTTGGGGGTCACGATGGCCATCTTGCAGCAGATCACCGGCATCAACACGGTCATCTACTATCTGCCGACCCTCCTGCACCAGGCGGGCTTTGGTAACTCGGCCTCGCTCCTGGCCAACGTCGGAAACGGCGCTGTCAACGTGGCCATGACCGTCGTAGCCATCTGGCTTGTCGACAAGGTGGGGCGGCGCGTCTTGTTGCTCAGCGGCACGTTCGGGATGGCCGTAGCGCTCTTCGCGGTGGCCGCCACTTTCGCAGTTGGTGGCAACACCCTCGGCCACACGGCGTCCATCGTGGCGGTGGTGAGTCTCGTGGTGTACACGGGATCTTTTGCCATTGGTTTGGGTCCGGTGTTTTGGCTCCTGATCAGCGAGATCTATCCGGCGCGGATCCGCGGAAGGGCCATGAGCATTGCCACTATCGCCAACTGGGCGGCGAACTTCGTGGTGGCCTTCACCTTCCTCACGTTGCTGAACGCAATTACGAACGCGGGAACTTTCTTGCTCTTGGGATCATTGAGTCTCGCGGCGGTGATTTACTTCTGGAGGAAGGTGCCTGAGACCAAAGGTCTGACACTTGAGCAGATCGAACGGAAGATGGCCTAACGACGCAAAGATAGCTATCGAACTTGAATTGAACTAGCGGAGCGAGGAATTCTGTGCAGGTGCCGATGGCGAACTTGGAAGTGTTCACCACCCCGTCTCAGGTCACCCATGTTCCGTTACGCATGACGGTGCGCTCAGCCAGATCCTCACCCTCCCGCCAGACCTGGATGCGCTCGGGACCAAGCACCAAGTAGACGTAGTCGCCGCCGTCGGTGCGGGGGTCCCAGCCCGCCTGAGTGGCGTATGCATCGGCGAGTTCCGCGTTGGCTTTCGCCGCCGGGACGGATTCGACGAGGATGGCGTCGATCATGACCACGTCCCGGGTCTCCCCGAGCGCTAGGCGCACCCGCCCATTGGCGTTGACGTTGGCTACTGTCCGCGACGTCGGTCCGGTGGCCACAACGACCTGGCTGCCGTTCCAGCTATGAGAAACCGGCACGAGGTGAACGACGCACGTGGACGAAGCGGACGCGACCCACACATTTGCCCCGTTCGCCGTCAACTTTTCGAGGGCGTCAGATTTGCGTTGCTCAAGCGATCGGGTCACGGGACGCCGATCATGGTCTGTGGGTAAACCACCCCGCGGCGTGGTTGGCGCTCAAGGTGCGTATCGACCTCCTATAGATCGTGGGTGAACTGCTCATTTTGTCTATTGGCGCAAACGTACATCCGAGCGCGACGTTCGTCAAGATGTCACTGTGCTGCGACAGGTTTTTTGAAGCCACGGTCGAAGTTGTTCCCACGACGCACGTGGTGTCGGGCACCCCGGCGTTATGTGACGCACAGCAGTGACGATTTTCCCTTTTTAGGACCTTTGCCTCTAGTTGGATTGGGCCGGCTACGAGGAAACTCAAAACGTGAGGTCCGATGGGACTAACCAAGTCGCACTTCGAAAGGTGGCGATGTGATCGAAGTGAAGAACCTGTGGGCGTACGAGATACTCGATTCGCGGGCACAGCCCACTATTTCGGTGGTATTGGAGTTGACCAGCGGAACCATTGGAACCTCCGGAGTTCCATCGGGCGCATCCACAGGATCCAAGGAAGCCGTAGAGCTACGTGATGGCGACCTCTCGCGCTACGCAGGTCGAGGCGTCTTACGCGCGGTCGAACACATCAATGGCGACGTAGCGTCGGATCTGCGCGGAAGGGATTTCGCGTCGCTCGCCGATTTCGATGAAGCGCTGATCAAGCTCGACGGTACGGCGAATAAGGAGCGCATCGGGGCGAACGCGATAATTGGCGTGTCGATGGCTGGTGCTCGAGCGTTCGCTGAATCAGAACACCGATCGCTCTGGCGCAGTCTGTCTCCGGCAGGAGTCGAGCCACGACTGCCCGTACCTCACTTCAACATCATCAACGGGGGTGCACACGCGCAGAACGGCCTCGACTTCCAGGAGTTCATGATCGCGCCACTCGGTGCACGAACTATGGCAGAGGCGGTTCGTGCCGGCGCGGAGATCTACAGCGTCCTTCGCGGGGAACTCCACTCACGCTCTCTTGGCGTCGGACTCGGCGACGAAGGCGGCTTCGCACCGGAGATCAGTTCTCCCGAAGCGGTTCTGGGGCTTCTTGTGGAGGCGATCGAGCGTGCTGGCTATGAGACCGGCCCCGACGGCGTCATGATTGCCCTCGATCCGGCAGCGAATGGATTTTATCGAGACAGCACATATCACGTCGACGGGGAGAATCTTTCGAGTAGCGAGATGATCGAGCGCTATGGCGAGATGATCAAGCGTTTTCCGATCTGGAGCCTTGAGGATGGTCTCGCCGAGGACGATCGTGACGGTTGGGTGCACTTGACGGAACGACTTGGTGAGCGGGTGCAACTCGTCGGCGACGATCTTCTAGTGACGAACCCGAACATCATCACCGAGGCGATCGCGCACAAGATGGGCAACGCAGCGCTGATTAAGCCCAACCAGATCGGTACGGTCACCGAGACACTCGAGGCGATGGCAATCTGCCGCAGGGCTGGCTGGTCGCAAATGGTCTCGCATCGCTCGGGCGAGACGATCGACTCGTTCATCGCCGACCTGGCGGTTGCCGGGGGATGCGGACAGATCAAGAGCGGCGCCCCCGCACGCGGTGAGCGGTCGGCGAAATACAACCGTCTCATCGAAATCGAAGCCACCAACGCGCTCCCTTACGGGCGAGCGCAATAACCCAGGTTTACCGAGGAGGAATACACCATGAGCAGTCCTAGTTACGTAAGGTTCTTCGAGGAGTTTGGCATCGAAGACATTCCCTCAGTGGGTGGAAAGAACGCCTCACTCGGGGAGATGTACCAAAAGCTCTCCGATCAGGGCGTGCGCGTGCCCAACGGCTTTGCCATTACGGCTGACGCGTACCGCTACACGCTGGAACAGACCGGAGCGGTGAAGCTCCTTCACGAGGTCCTTGACGATCTTGATCCAAGCGACGTCACTGACCTCGCTCGCCGCGCGAAGCAGGCTCGAGAGATCGTATACGGGGCGGGCCTTCCCGCGGATCTCGCCGCCGAGATCACCGCCGGGTACCGTCGACTTCAAGAGGAGTACGGCGACGACATTCGTCTGGCGGTGCGTTCGTCGGCCACGGCTGAGGACCTGCCCACGGCGAGTTTCGCGGGCCAACAAGACTCATTCTTGAACGTTCATGGTGAGGAAAGCCTGCTCGACGCGTGCCGGCGCTGCTTTGCGAGCTTGTTCACCGACCGTTCGATCCATTATCGCGTGGACCAAGGATTCGACCACTACGAGGTCGCGCTTTCGATCGGCGTGATGAAGATGGTTCGTTCTGACCTCGCTTCATCGGGCGTGATGTTCTCCCTCGACACAGAGTCAGGCTTTCGCGACGTCGTGCTCGTCACCGGTGCCTACGGGCTCGGGGAGAACATCGTCCAGGGAGCGGTTGACCCCGATGAGTTCTACGTTCACAAGCCCACGCTGGCCCAAGGGTATCGGGCAGTCCTTCGGCGCCTCCTCGGTGAAAAGGCGGTGAAGATGATCTTCGTCGAAGGCGATACGAGGGCGACCACGCGCAACATTCCGACACCGAAATCCGACAGGGAGCGCTTCTGCCTCTCGGACAACGACGTACTTGAGTTGGCGGAGAACGCTGTCGCCATCGAAGCCCACTATGGGCGTGCCATGGACATGGAGTGGGCCAAGGACGGCATCGACGGAAAGATCTATATCGTCCAAGCGCGGCCTGAAACGGTAGCTTCCCAGCGCGAAGCCAATATCTTTGAGGACTACATTCTCGAAGGCGCGACTGAGATCTTGGTGACAGGACGCTCCGTTGGCGAGAAGATCGCCACCGGTGTCGCGCGAGTAATCGAGAACGTGGCCCAGCTCGCAGAGTTTCAACCAGGGGAAGTTCTGATCACCGACTCGACGACTCCTGACTGGGAGCCGGTGATGAAAACGGCGTCAGCGATCGTCACGAACCGCGGAGGACGAACATGTCACGCGGCCATTATCGCCCGCGAACTCGGCGTTCCCGCCGTCGTGGGCACCGGCAACGCTACGACGGTGGTGCCCAACGGAACGACTGTCACGGTCTCGTGTGCTGAGGGTGAGTCCGGGCACGTGTATCGCGGAGCAGTGAGCTTTCACGTTGAGCGCAGCGACGTCGGAGATCTGGCGCGTCCCAAGACGAAGATCATGATCAACCTCGGCAATCCGGATCTGGCCTTTAAAACCTCCTTCCTGCCCAACGACGGTGTCGGACTCGCTCGCATGGAGTTCATCATCAGCGAATCGATCCGAGCACACCCGCTCGCGCTCATACATCCAGAACGCGTGAGCGACCTCGAGGCGCGTGCCGCGATCGTTAAATTGATCAAGAACTACGCCAACGGTGAAGAGTTCTTCGTTGAGCGTCTCTCCGAAGGCATCGGCACGATCGCCGCGGCCTTTTGGCCCAAGCCCGTCGTGGTTCGAATGTCGGACTTCAAAACCAACGAGTACGCCAGTTTGTTAGGCGGTGCCGATTTCGAACCACTGGAAAACAATCCGATGATCGGCTTTCGAGGAGCCTCTCGCTATGCGCATCCGGCGTATGAGGAAGGCTTTGCGCTCGAGTGCAAGGCAATGAAGCGAGTTCGCGAGGAGATGGGTCTCACGAATGTCGTACTCATGCTGCCCTTTGTACGACGGGTGTCTGAAGCCGAAGGCGTTCTCACGCGAATGGCGGAGCACGGTCTCCGACGGGGAGAGAACGGGCTTGAGGTCTACGCGATGTGTGAGATTCCGAACAACGTGATCCTGATCGATCAGTTCTCGCCGTTCTTCGATGGTTTCTCGATCGGTTCGAATGACCTCACCCAATTGACTCTGGGTGTCGACCGGGACAGTGAGATTGTGGCCTTCGACTATGACGAACGTGATGACGGTGTGAAGACGATGATCAGGCTCGCCGTTGAAGGCTGCCATCGAAACAAGATCCACTCGGGACTGTGCGGTCAGGCGCCGTCGGACTATCCGGACATGGCAGCCTTTCTCGTCGAGATCGGCATTGATTCGATGAGCCTGAATCCCGACACGGTGTTGAAGACGACCGGGCAAGTGCTCGAGCTTGAGGCGAAGTTGGCTCTGTTGACACACCAAGGCGCATGATTTGTCAACAAGTGCCACAAAAGTGACTAGCAAGTGAAATGAGGAGTCCGACAATGTCGAATCTCGAGCAATATCACCCGGGCGGTGCGGATGGTCAGCGGTCTGCTGAATCCGCCCTCCGCGATATTCCCCGGCTGGAGGACCTTCCGCCCGTGGCTGGGCGGCGGGTGCTTGTGCGGGCTGATCTCAATGTTCCGCTGCGGGCGATTGACGGCGGGGGGTATGAGGTGCTGGATGATTTTCGGCTCCGCGCTTCGCTTCCAACCCTTTCGTGGCTTCTCGAAAAGGGTGCCCACGTCACCGTGTGCAGTCACTTGGGTCGACCAAAGGGCAAGGTCGATCCGCGCTTTTCAATGTCACCCGTTCGAGAACGAATGGCCACGCTCGCGCCCAGTGTCGAGGTGATGGAGAATCTCCGTTTTGATCCCGGCGAGGAGGCCAATGATCCGCAGTTCGTGCAAAGACTCGTAGACGGTTTCGACTTCTACGTCAACGACGCGTTCGGCGCGTCCCACCGGAGCCACGCCTCCATCGTCGGACCGCCGTCACTCCTGCCAAGCGCCGCAGGGAGATTGCTAGAGAGCGAAGTGAGTGCACTGTCGAGACTGCTCGTAAACCCAGAGCGGCCCTTTGTCGCAGTTATCGGTGGCGCGAAGGTCGAAGACAAGTTAGGGGTTCTGAGGTCGCTGGCAGAGAAGGTCGACCATCTGTTACTTGGTGGCGCGATGTGCTTCACGTTTCTCGCATCTCTCGGCCACGATGTCGGCAAGTCGCCGGTGGAGTCCGCGTTCATGGACGAAGCCCAGGCGCTTCTTCTTAGTCATCCGCAGATTCAACTGCCTACGGACCTCGTGGCGCTCTCAACTGACGAAGCCGTCGGTATTGACGACCCCCAGCGAGAGACTGTTCGCGAGTTCGGAGCCGATTTGCTGCCGGGATGGCGCGCGCTCGACATAGGGCTCGCGACGCGCATTTCATTCGGAGAGTCGATCGCGAGTGCGCGCACCGTGCTATGGAATGGACCGATGGGGGTGTTCGAGGATTCGCGTTTCGACGAAGGGACTCGTTTCATTGCCGAGGCGATTGCCAACAGCGCCGCGTACAGCGTCGTTGGCGGAGGCGAGACTGCGGCCGCGTTGCACAAGTTTCATCTGGCTGACCGTATCGATCATGTCTCGAGTGGTGGCGGCGCGACGCTTGAGTTGATTGAAAAAGGTGACCTACCAGGCTTAGCGGCCTTGAGATCAGGCGTCACCGGCGGCCATCGGTCAATCCACTAGCTGGCACGAATTTCCTTGGCGTAGACCCGCCGACGCCACAAGCGGGCCGGTCAGGGTGCGGTACTAACGGGTCGTGCATGGTCAAACTGGCAGGAATATCTAGGCGTCGATCGGCAGACGTCGCGAGTTGACCCGATCAGGACGCGGTACCAACGAATGAAGCGAGGTCGGCGAGTCGGCTCGAATAGCCCGACTCGTTGTCGTACCAGCCGAGCACCTTGACCAGATGGCCGCGAGCCATCGTGAGTCCCGAATCGAACACGCACGAGGCAGTGGAGTTGATGATGTCGCTGGACACGAGTGGCTCGTCGGAGTACTCGAGCACACCAGCCAGTCGACCGGACGTCGCGGCGTCGCGGAAGGCGTCATTTATCGCTTCGACGCTCGGAGTCTCGCGGACGATGGCGACGAGATCAGTGATCGACGCGTCCGGAACGGGAACGCGTAGCGCGAGACCGTCGAGGTGCCCAGCGATGTTGGGCATCACGAGACCGGTGGCCTTGGCTGCCCCGGTCGTTGTGGGAACGATATTGATGGCAGCGGCCCGTGACCTACGAGCATCCTTATGGAGAGCGTCGACGAGATTCTGATCATCGGTATAGGCGTGGACGGTCGTCATGAATCCGTCTTCCAGGCCGAACGCGTCATCGAGGACCTTCGCGAGGGGGGCGAGGCAGTTCGTAGTGCACGAGGCGTTCGAGATGATGAAGTGACGAGCGGGGTCGAACTGATCCTCATTGACACCGATCACGAACGTGGCATCGGGGTTTTTAGCGGGCGCCGAGATGACGACGCGCTTCGCGCCTGCCTCGAGATGTTCGGCAGCCTTCTCACGATTGGTGTATCGGCCGGTCGACTCGGCGACGACGTCGACCCCGAGGTCTCCCCAGGGTAGGTCTTTCGCGCTCGGTATGGCCAGCATTCGGATTTGCCGGTCGCCGACGAACATCGTCTCTCCCTTGACGTGAACGGGTTCTGGATAAGTACCGTGAACCGAGTCTCGGGCGAAGAGTCGCGCGAGGGCATCCGGCGCGCCAAGGTCGTTGATCGCGACCACTTCAAGCTCGGGGTGAAGAGTGATCGCCGCGCGAAGAAATGACCGTCCAGTTCGCCCAAATCCATTTATTGCTACTCGTATCGTCATGAGCGCTCCTTCGCTGTACGTCAAACCTTCACGTCGTGCGTCACAATGGTCCCAGTCAGGCCATGAACTCGGTAGAGTCAAAAGTCCCAACACCCGCTTGATAAGTGCAGTCGCGACGTTCGAGCGATTTAGCGGCGCGATTCGCACGTTGACATTCCAGGCGAGACGACGTGGTAGTAGGCACGTCCTAGAGTGAAATTGTGCAGTCTGCCACACCATCCCTCGAAACAGATCCGTGCGGCGCCTTTCTCACTCGGGGTGCCCAACCGGTGTTGGCGCGAACTGAAAGCTCTCCGTGGGTTTTGTAACGAGCGCCGAAAACTTCGACGTCGTCAGTTTGGGTGACGTCGTGACGGATGAGTTCATTCGCCTGCCCGAAGGGGCCGTACGAGTGCGCGCCGATGACGAGGGCCGCTGGCTCGAGATCCCGCTTGGCACGAAACTGGCGGTGGGGGATGACTCTTCTAGCGGTGCGGGAGGAAGTGCCGCTAACGCCGCGGTGGCGATGTCGCGTCTCGGACTTCGGGTGGGTCTAGCGAGTTATCTCGCCCATGATCAAATCGGACTCGATATTCTGGCGGCGATGCGCGGCGAAGGCGTGGGAACTGACCTCGTCCATGTCGATTCGCCCAGTCACACAGTGAGGAACTTCGTCCTGTCCTTCGGTGGTGAGCGGACGATCCTCGTACGACACTCCGAATTCAATTACGACTGGAAAGGGTTTAGAGACCACGAACTTCCAACCTGGCTCTACGTGAACTCTTTGGGTCCTGACGCACTGAAGTACCAGGACGAAATTGCCGACTGGCTGGACACTCACCCGAGTGTCCGATTGGCTTTTCAACCCGGCACCTTCCAGATCGAGGCGGGTTTCGCGCGACTCCATCGAATGTACGAAAGGGCCGAGGTATTGCTCTGCAGCCGTGCGGCCGCCGAGCAGATTAGCGGCCTAGCCAGTGGCGACGCTGACGGGATGCTCGACGCCCTAAGAAAACTCGGTCCTCGGGACGTCGTTGTCTTCGACGAAATCGGGGGAGCGGTTGCCGCCAATGAAGCGGGGCGTTTCTCTATCGCTGAGTTTCCCGACCCTGAACCCCCGCTCGACATAACGGGGGCGGGAGACGCGTTCGCCGCAACATTGGTCGCGGCACTCATCACCGGAATGCCGCTTCGCGAGGCGCTCCGGTGGCCGCCGGTGAACGCGGCGTCGGTGTCTCGTCACTTCGGGACCCAGGGCGGGCTACTACGTCTGAAGGATCTTGTGACCCGGCTGGACGCGGCGCCAGAGTTCGCCGTCCAGGACCGATAGCGCGGATATTCCCGCGTCGTACGACGCAGGTTCTAGGATTCCTGGTGTTCGCGACGTTCGCCGCAATCGAATGGCTCTCAGTGCACCGTCAACTCGCGCGCGACGGTGAGGAGCGCCGGCGGAACGGGTCGCGGTCCCGGAGCTACGGCGTTGAGTGGCACCAATTCGGTCGTAATGTCAGTGGCGCTGACGAGGGTGTTGAATGCTCCCGCATGCACGGCGTACATCGCGGCGATCCCGCAGTTGGATGCGAGGAGTCGGTCTGAGGCGATGGGTGGTCCACCACGCTGAATATGCCCAAGGACGGTCAGTCGAGTTTCATACCCCGTGAGTTCGGCGAGAGCATTTGAAACGCGCGTCCCCGCTGATCCCTCCGAGGTCTCATCACGCAGAGCGCCCTCGGCGACGACAACTACGGACGACGTCGATCCCGAGTCGTGGCGTCGGCTTATTGCCTTGGCGAGTTGCTCGAGGTCGACCGGTTCTTCGGGCAGACAGAGAGCGTCGGCGCCGGCGGCGATGCCTGCACACACCGCGAGCCACCCCGACGTGCGGCCCATAACTTCTACGATCATCAATCTGTCGTGACTTTCACCAGTGGTCTGGACGCGGTCTATCGCCTCGGCGGCTGTGGCCACCGCCGTGTCGAAGCCAATGCACCGTTGCGTCCCAGAGACGTCGTTGTCGATGGTCTTAGCGATGCCCACGAGCGGCACGCCGAGTCCCGCGAGCTTGAGCGCCGCTCCGAGGGTCCCATCACCGCCGATGACCACGAACGCATCGAGACGCTCGCGCTGAAAAGTGGTGAGCACGGCTTCGGTACCTCCTTCGTGGATGTCGGGGTGATAGAGGGCGGTGCGCAGAATAGTTCCACCTGACTGGAGAAGGCCCTTCGTATCGGCCACGGTCAACGGGGCACCGTCCCCTTCGGCTACCCCGCGCCAGCCATGATGAAAGCCAACGACTTCGTCGCTCGCGTTTTCTGCACACCTGACAACAGCCCGGATCGCGGCATTGAGTCCCGGGCAGTCGCCCCCACCGGTAAGCAGTCCAACACGCATAGCCACTCCTTTTGACGAACGTCTCCAGTGTGGTCATGTTCTCCAGAAAATCTCTAGTGACAAAGGTCCTCTATTTCGTCGCCTGGTGCTGGCCAAGGTAATTGAGGGCTTTTGTCCCTGGTGATTCTTCGCCTCTCAAGGACATCATTGAGTCAAACGTGAGGTGGAGAGATGGCGCAAAGCAACGTTGTTGAGCAAGTTCCCACGGAGGGCGACTTTCCGTTCGAGTGGGCATTCGACGGGTTGCTGATGAACGGCGCCTCGGTGCGAGTTCGCCCTATCCGTTCGAGCGATGCAGTCCTCATCGTCAAATTCGGCGATGTCCTCGCTCCTCACTTTGTCCTGGGTTTCGACACGGTGGAAGAAGCGGCCGAAAAGATCTCATCGGCGAACTATTCCTCGACCATGGCTTTCGTAGTGATCGCCTCAGACGAGATCATCGGGATTGCGACATACGGTCGTGCGGGCGCCAAAGATCCCCTGGCCGAAGTCCGCTTCGATGTGGCCCACCAGTACCGCCACCAAGGAGTGGCAACACTCCTGTTTGAGAGTCTGGCCGCGTACGCGCGCTCACAAGGGGTGGAACGCTTTCACGCCGAGGTAACTGCGGACAACCAGGAGATGGTCAGTGTCTTTCGCGCGTTAGGTCTAGGCACGAACTCGTTCGCCGATGGTGACGTTGTTACGTTCGATATCGAACTGCGTCCGACACCTGAGTACATCGCATTCTGCGAAGAACGTGAAGGCGTTGCCGAAGCGGCCAGCATGGCCGTGATCCTGCGTCCGCGGGTCATCGCGGTGGTGGGTGCAGGCCGTCGACCGGGCAGTCCGGGACACGAGGTTGTGCGTTCCCTGCTCGCGGGCGACGTGGCGGGCACCGTGTATCCCGTCAATCCAAAGGCGCATTCGATCTGCGGAGTTCCGGCGTATCCGAACCTTTCCTCGGTGCCCGAATGCATCGATCTGGCAATCGTCGCCGTGCCCGCTGACAGCGTGCCGGAAGTTCTGAAAGAGGCCGCGTCCATTGGCGTGCGCGCCGTAACGGTCATTACTGCCGGGTTCGCCGAAACCGGGCGAGCCGGAGCCGAGATCGAAGCGGAGTTGCTCATAATGGCACGCCAAGCCGGCATGCGCATCGTCGGACCGAACTGCCTTGGTCTCGTGAACACCGACCCCGAAGTCCGACTCAACGCGACCTTCACGGGCCTCAATCCTCTCGCGGGTCGTCTCGCGTTGATCTCCCAGTCTGGGGCGGTGGGGATCGTTCTCGCCGAGGAGGCGAGCGCCGCTGGGGTGGGTCTTTCGAGTTTCGTCTCAGTCGGCAACAAGCTTGACGTCAGTTCGAATGACTTGCTGTGCTTTTTCGAACGCGACCAACGAACCTCGGTGATCGCTCTCTACCTGGAGTCCCTCGGTAACCCGCGCAAATTCGCTCGCCTTGCGCGGCGAATCGGTGAGAAGAAGCCGATCGTCGCGCTGAAGGCGGGAAGGAGCACCGCCGGCGCTCGGGCGGCACGCTCGCACACCGCGGCCGCAGCCACTCCCGAAGTAACGGTTGAGGCTCTTTTGCGAGGTGCCGGTGTGATCAAAGTCGATCGACTCGAGGAGTTGTTGGACGTCTCCGCGCTCCTGCTCGTGGCGCCGCTTCCCGCGGGTCGTCGCGTCGCGTTGGTGGGAAACTCGGGCGGACCGCTGATCATCGCTGCTGATGCGTGCGAAGCGAACGGTCTGCGCGTCAGCGAACTTGGCGCGGAGACAAAGTCGAAGCTGAAGAGTTGTCTCGTCGCTGCCGCCGCCGTCTCCAATCCGGTGGACTTGACCGCTGACGGGGATTCCACAACGCTGGAGCAAGCTCTAGAGATTATTCTTAGCGACGATTCCATCGATTCAGTGATCGTCGTAGTGACCGACGTGCTCGCTTTGAAGAGCGATGACGCTCGTGCGACGATCGCGACAGTAGCGTCGCGCTTCGATAAGCCGATCATCGCGTGCGTCCTTGGGAATACTTCTACGAAGTCGGCGAACGAAGTCCACGGCCTCGCGGACAGCGCCTCGCCCGAGCGCGCGGCATCAGCACTCGCTCATCTGTGCCGATACGCGGAGTGGCGTCGCCGCCCCAAGATGGCAACCGATCAGATCACCGCATTCGATCAGCCCTCGGTCGTTCATGAGGTCGTCCGCTCCCATCTGGCCGAACACGGCGCGGGCGGATGGCTCGAACTCGATGACGCGGCGCGTCTGCTCGCGGCGTGCGGATTGCCCGTCGCGTCGACGCAGGCCGTGGCCAGCGCCAATGAGGCCGCCGCCGCGGCTGAGTCACTCGGTTATCCCGTGGCGCTCAAGGCTCGCTCGGGAGATCTTGTGCACAAATCTGACATCGGCGGTGTCGTGATCGGGCTTGCGGATGAAAGCGCGGTACGGGTCGCGTACGACGAGATGGCCGCCCGACTTGGAAAGCAGATGGGTGGGGCCGTCGTTCAGCCGATGGCGCAGGCGGGCGTCGAAGCCATCGTCGGGCTTACTGTCGATCCTGTCTTTGGGCCTGTCGTGATGGTCGGGCTCGGCGGTGTGATGACCGACGTTCTCGGCGACCGCGCATTTGCGGTGCCCCCGCTCGATCCCGGGGCGGGAGAAGCGATGGTCCGTTCGCTGAGGGCCGCACCACTGCTGGACGGTTTTCGCGGCGCTCCGCCAGTTGATCGACCGGCACTGGTTGCCATTGTGGAGCGGGTGGCCCGCATCGCCGCGGAACTTCCCGAACTCGTCGAACTCGACTTGAATCCGGTGATTGTGACCGCAGATGGAGCGGTGATCGTGGACTGCAAGGCCCGCCTCGCTCCCCGCCACCTTGGTCCAGGCCCGCTTTTTCGTGCGCTCGGTCCGCGGAGTTGACGGTGCGCCGTACTGTCAGAGGGTTCGTCGATCAGAAATCCTGTCTCCCTCAAGAAATCAACCGCGGGTGCCCTCGTGTTTGACATCCCCAGTTCGTCCAATACGAGCGAAAATGAAAACGCCGTGGCTTTGGCCGTCGGCTCAACGGTCGTCTTAAGTGTCGATGATCTCGCGATGGTGATCACCTGGCTATCGGAGATCGGATACGACGTGAAAGGGCCCGTCGTTCGCTCGGGCGCGATCGTTCCCGGCGCGCTTCGGGGGGTCGACGATCTGCCAAAGGGTGTCCACGATGAGCAGGCACCTGGGGCGTACAGGCTCGAGCACGGCGACGATGAGCGGCTCTTCGATTGGGCCGTCGGTCCGAGCGGTTGGAAGTCCGAGTTCTTTCCCCCCCACGAGGAGGTCTGGCGCGCGCGACGTGACGACGGGACCGTGCAAATAGTGGAGATTCGAGATGCTCGGCGCCCGCTCGCCGTGATTGGGGCGCGACCGTGTGAGGTGGCGGCCCTTCAGGTGCTCGACAGAGTTTTTGTCGAGGGAGCGCATCCCGATACCCACTACGCCGATCGGCGCGAGAAGGCCTTTATCGCGGTTGTGGAGTGCTCGAGTCCCGCTGCGACATGCTTCTGCGACTCAATGAAGACTGGCCCGGACATCGAGGCCGACTTTGATCTCGCGCTCACGGAGTTGGACGACGACGACGGGCACCGCTTTGTGGCGCGCATCGGATCGCCTCGCGCCCTAGCCGCGCTCAAAGGTGTTACGGCGATGGCGGTGACCTCGTTTGACGTCACGGCTCGCACGCAGCAACTCGCCCGAGCGCGAAGTCGGATGGTTCGACACCTCGATGTCAACGGCCTCGCCGGGTTGCTGGCGAGGAATCTGGAGCATCCGCGTTGGGCGGAGGTGGCCGAGCGCTGCCTGTCGTGCGGCAACTGCACGCTGGTGTGTCCCACCTGCTTCTGCAGCGACGTGCGCGACGTCACCGATATAGATGGTGACACGGTGCGCCAGCGCACCTGGTCATCATGCTTCAGCGTCGATCATTCGTACCTCCATGGGGGAGCGGTGCGTCCTACGACCCAGTCGCGCTATCGCCAGTGGATGACCCACAAACTCTCGTCATGGTGGGATCAGTTCGACACCACCGGATGCGTCGGTTGTGGTCGATGCGTCGCTTGGTGCCCGGTGGGCATCGATATCACCGAAGAGGCGTCTGCCATCGCTCGATCCGACGGGGCAACGGCGCAGACGCCGTCCCACGTAGGAGGTGGCTCGTGACGTCGATGAATGAACTGGTGGCCGCGCACCCCTTTGCGACCGGACTAACCCTTGATCACGTCGCATTGATGGCCGGGTGCGCCAAGAACGTGACACTGCAGCCTGGCGCGATGCTCTGCGTGGAGGGATCCAGCGCGGACACGTTCTATCTCGTTCGTCGAGGTCACGTCTCTATCGAGGTGCACCAAGCCGGACACGGTCCGATCGTCATCGAGACCGTCGGTCCCGGAGACGTGGTGGGCTGGAGTTGGCTCGTCGCTCCGTACCGCTGCACGTTTGATGCACGCGTATTGGAAACGGTGGGCGCTCTCGCGATCGACGGCGCGTGTTTACGCTCCAAGTGTCTCGAGGATCCGGTGCTCGGTTTCGCCCTCCTGTCTCGGGTAACTCACGAACTCGTGCGGCGCCTTCAGTCGACTCGCGTGCGACTGCTGGACCTGTATGGAGACCCACGTGACTAGCGCGCTCGAACTCGGAGCGCCGAGCCCTGCACTCACGCCAGCGCTGTATCGCGTCGTGGGGCGCCGCCAAGAGACCAACGACGTCGTCACACTTCTGCTGGAGCCGCTCGACGGCGAACGACTGTTCTTTCGATCGGGCCAGTTCAATATGTTGAGCGCACTGGGAGTAGGTGAAGTTGCGATCTCCGTAAGCGGCTCGCCCACGGACACTGGGCCACTTCATCACACCGTGCGTGACGTCGGCGCGGTCACTCACGCCCTGTGCGCGAGCGACATCGGCGACGTGATCGGAGTGCGCGGACCCTTCGGCACCGATTGGGGTGTCACGGGCGCCGTGAGTTCGATCGACACCGTCGTCGTCGCCGGCGGCATCGGCCTCGCCCCGTTGCGCGGTGCGATTGAGGAGTTGGTCGCGGCTCAGCGCGAGGGATGCGGTCGGGTGTTCGTGCTGGTGGGCGCGCGTGAGCCGGCACAACTGGTCTATCCGGACGACATGGCGGCGTGGGAGCAAGCGGGTGCCGTGGTCCTCAGCACCGTTGATCGACCGGCACCTGGTTGGAGTGGCCGCGTTGGGTTGGTCACAACCTTGCTCGCTCGGGCGGGCTTTGACGCGGGCCATTGTCGGGTGCTCATCTGCGGACCCGAGATAATGATGCGATTCACCGCTGGCGCGCTGGAAGAACTCGGAGTTGACCCCGCGTCTATCTGGGTGTCGTTGGAGCGAAACATGCAGTGCGGACTGGGCTGGTGCGGCCACTGTCAGCTCGGTCCCTTGTTGCTGTGCCGCGACGGACCCATTGTGCGCTACCTCGACGTGTCCACATTAATGAACGAGCGTGAGCGATGAGCGTCGTAGCCCCCGCGCGCCCCACCCTCGCGGTGTGGAAGTTCGCCTCGTGTGACGGCTGTCAGTTGAGTTTGCTCGACCTGGAGCCCGAGTTGCTCGCCCTCACTCGAGCCGTTCGCATTGCGCACTTTACCGAGATGACCCGCGCACACGTCGAAGGGCCTTACGACATATCACTCGTGGAAGGCTCCATCACTACGAGCGATGACTTGGCCCGCATTCTGGAAGTCCGCAAGCAGTCGCGATACCTCATCACCATTGGGGCGTGCGCGGCAACGGGTGGCATTCAGGCGCTGCGCAATTTCGTTGAACCAGGAGAGTTCGCCTCGATGGTCTACGCCCACCCCGAGTACCTGCGCTCGCTCGACACGTCGACCCCAATTTCGGATCACGTTGTAGTTGACTACGAACTCAGGGGATGCCCGATCGATCGTTTCCAGTTGCTGGAGGTGATTCTCGCACTGCTCGCGCACCGCCGGCCCGTCGTTGCCACTCACTCGGTATGTCAAGAGTGCAAAGCTCGCGGAACGGTCTGCCTCGTCGTGGCGGGAGAGAGCGCCTGTCTCGGTCCGGTAACGCGCGCGGGCTGCAACGCTCTCTGTCCCTCGATCGGCCGCGGCTGCTTTGGCTGCTTTGGTCCGAGTGAAGGCGCCAACGTGGACTCCTTGACCAGCTGGCTGCGCACGCACGGGCACTCCGATGAGGCACTGACGAGATTGTTGCAGACGTTCAACGCGGCCGCTCCAGCCTTTCGCGACGGCGCAACACGTCTTGTCGCGACGAGTGTGACGCTCGGCGAAAATCCCCGCGGACGGAAGGAACGATTGTGACCCATGGGACGAAGCGAAACCGCACCGTGAGCGCCGAGGGGGTCGCGCGGGTGGAGGGGGAGGGCTCCCTGCGGGTCGTCGTACACGACGGCAGCGTGAGTGAGGTATCTCTAGATATCTTCGAGCCGCCGCGATACTTCGAAGCGATGCTGGTGGGGCGTCACTTCAGCGAAGCTCCCGACATTACGGCGCGAATCTGTGGAATCTGTCCCGTCGCCTACCAACTGACCGCGTGCGCGGCGATGGAAGACGCCGCGAGGATCGACGTTGGTGAACGGGTGCGGCTGTTGCGTCGACTGCTCTACTGCGGCGAGTGGATTCAGAGCCACGCCCTGCACGTCTACCTGCTTCACGCCCCCGACTTTCTTGGTTGTCAGGACGCGGTGGAACTAGCGGAGCGCGATCCGAGCATCATCGAACGAGGTCTCGCGCTCAAGCGAACGGGCAATCTCATTATGGAGACCGTTGGCGGGAGGTCCGTTCACCCGGTCAATGTTCGCGTTGGCGGCTTCTACAGCGCGCCCGACCCGGGGGCGATCGCCGCACTCGCGGAGCCCCTCGAGCGTGCCCTTGAGGCCGCGCTCGCCACCGTGAGTTGGGTATCAGGATTCGACTTTCCCGACGTCCTTGGTTCCTACCGATTCGTGGCCCTACGCGAAAATGACCAGTACGCCATCGAGAGCGGACGCCCCGGCTCTTCGGACGGGCTCGACGTCTCTCCACGTCAGTTCGCGATTCTTTCCGTGGAGGAGCACGTGGCACGCTCGACCGCATTACAGGCTCGCATCGGCGGACGGAGTTATCTCACCGGTCCGCTCGCGCGCTATGCACTGAACGCGCCGCTGATGCCTGAGATCGTTCGTCAGTCGGCCCACGCGGCCGGACTTGGTCCGACGTGCACGAATCCCTTTCAGAGCATCGTCGTTCGCGCCCTGGAGATCGTCTTGGCCTGTGATGAAGCTCTCCGCTTGATCGCCGAGTACGAACCGCCCGATCCGCCAGCCGACGAGGTCGTGGCCCGAGCGGGCATCGGTACGGGAGTCACCGAGGCGCCGCGTGGGCTGCTCTTACACCAGTACGAGATCGATGCGGCTGGAACCATCGTGCGGGCGCGCATCATGCCACCGACCTCTCAGAATCAGCTCACCATCGAAGAAGATCTGCGCCGTGTCGTCGAAGGCGGCCTTGATCTTGACGACGACGACCTGCAGTGGCGCTGTGAGCAGTCGGTGCGTAATCACGACCCCTGCATTTCGTGCGCAGCACACTTTTTGGACCTCGAGGTCGAGCGCTCATGAAGGCGCTCAACGTCGTCGTGGCTGGGATCGGTAATCGCTACCGTGGCGACGATGCTGTGGGTCCGATGGTCGCGAGCTCCCTCGCAGACGTCGCGCCCGGCGTGCGCGACATCGGTCCGCTTGAAGAGCCGCTCGATCTATTGGGTCGTTTTGACGGCGTCGACCTAGCGATCGTGATTGACGCCGTGCGTTCGGGTGCACCGATTGGCGACGTGCGGGTACTGGAGGTGGCGGTCTCGTCTTCTGGCCAAGTTGGCGACGTCGAGCCTGAGGTGACGAGTACCCACGGCATCGGACTCGTGGGCGTTCTTCGACTCGCCCACGCGATTGGTCACGCGCCGCAGCGACTATTTGTTGTGACGGTTGAGGGTGAGGCCTTCGCGCTGGGTAGTGAGATGAGTGCCGCCGTCGTTGCGGCCGTACCCGCGGCGATCTCCGCTGTGGCCACGTTGATTGAAAGGGAGAGATCATGTGCGTAAGTCGCTTCTACAGGGTGCTGCGCCTAGAGGGACTGGAGCGGGTGGAGGTCGAAGATGTCAATCACGTGGTCTCGGTTGCGTCGCTCTTGGCGTACGAGGACACTGATCTATCTCCGGGAGATTGGGTAAGTGTGCTGAGCGGCTACGTCATCGACCGTGTCGACGCGCTCGAGGCGTCGAGTGTCATCGACGAGATCCGACGCTCTCGACCCACCGCGGTGCCAGGAGGTGTGTCGTGAAATCGATGAGTGCATTCGCGGGGCGCCGTTCGCGGACTCCCGGTGTCGTGCTCGCCGGAGCCACCGCCCTCGTGAGCGGGATCTCGGTCTTTGTCAACAGTTACGGGGTACGCGCGGTGGCGGCCCCCGACGTGTACACGACGGCGAAGAATCTCGTCGCGGTGGCGGTGCTGTCCCTGCTGGCCGTGATCGGCTGGGGCGTTCGCCGGCGAGCGAGCAGATCGGCCGCGGCGAGTTTCGTTACGGTAGCGCCCGAGGCGCGCGCGGTTCCCGCTACTAGTCGCTGGGTCGAATGGCTCGGACTGGCCTACGTCGGAGTCGTCGGAGGGGGGCTGGCCTTCGTGCTGTTCTTTGACGGTCTCGCGGTGAGTGAGCCAGCCTCGGCGGCATTCTGGCGCGACACTTTGGTCCTCTGGGTGGCGGTGCTCGCGATCCTTTTCCTTCGAGAGCAACTGCGCTGGTGGAATATCGCGGCCATTGCCCTTCTCCTCAGTGGTGAAATCATGGTCAGCGGTGGCGTTGGACAGCTGGCGGCCAACCACGGCGAAGTCGACGTGCTCTTGTCGAGCGTGCTCTGGGCGTTTGAAGTAGTTATCGCTCGGCGACTATTGAGGACCCGTTCTCCCGCGACCCTCGCGATGGTGCGGATGGGTATCGGTGCCCTCAGCCTGATCGTCTATCTCGCGGCGACGGGTTCGCTCGGACAACTCGCGGCCATGAACGCCGACCAGTGGCACTGGGTGCTCTGGACTGGAGTTTTGCTGAGCCTGTACGTGGCGACGTGGATGAGTGCGCTCGCACGCGCGAGGGCGGTTGACGTGACATCGGTATTGGCCTCAAGTGCACTTATCACTTGGCTGCTCCAGCTCCTCGCCGGCACGGCGTCTCCAAGCGGCGACACCGTCGGGCTGGTACTGATTGGTGCCGGAGCGGTGCTTGTGCTCGTCGGAGCACGCGGTCGATCCTCGTGGGCTCGAGAAGCACTGGGAGCGTGACCATGTCAGATCTTGAAGAGCGCCAACGCGTCTCGGGTCCGGAGCTTTTTGCCCGCTACGCCTACCCGCCCAACGAACTTGGTTACTGCGGCCCCGGAGAACCAGGGGCGCTCCTTCAGGCAGCGGCCTCAGGCGACGAGGACCCGCTCCTCGCACATTTGGCGCGCCAGTTCGAAGGGGCCTGGCCCTATCTCGAACTTATTGCCGGCTGTAACGCCATCGCCGATCCACTGGATCGCTGCGTTGTCGAGGCGTATTGGATTGGCAATGAGTTGACGCGACGAGTCCCGACGTCGGCCTTGGTCGCCTCGTTGGACGAGCGATTCTCCCGCCGGGCGGGATCGCGCCTTTCCCCGCTCATCGCGGCGGCCCACAATGGGGGGATCGCACAACACAACTTCCATGTCTTTGCCGTCTACCCGTGGCTCGGCCTGCTGCGCGCCGGTCGAGCGAATGTCCCGCTCGATGTGCTCGACCAGTGTCGGATCCGCTGGGGTCGAGTATTGGCACTCAGCGGTGACCTGGTCACCGTCGCGAGCCACGGATTGGAACTCGTGGGAAGCCAATTGCTCTTCGGCGATGAACGCACTGAAGTCGTTCGTCGTGGCGTCGATGGTGTCGGATTCCTCGACCACGTCGCGGTGGGTGACGTGGTGGCCATTCATTGGGACTGGGTGTGCGAACGTCTGACCAGGGACGCCTTGCGACGATTGGAGGCGGCGACGCGGGACAATCTTCGAGCCGTGAATACCCTTGACGCGTGTCCTCCAGCGGCTGCCTTCGAGCGCGCCTAAATCACGTCAGAACTCGGACCAACTGTGAAGCGGCCGCAAAGGGTTGACAGAAGAAGCGGAACCGACGTCTCTTAGTTTCGCTCGGGAACCATTTCAATCGCGCCACAAGGGCACTCCTTCACACAGATCCCGCACCCTTTGCAGAAGTCATAGTTGAACTCGTACCGCATGTTCTCACCTAACTTGATGACGGCGTTGTCCGGGCAGACGCCAAAACAGTTGTCGCATTCAAAGCAGTTGCCGCACGACATGCAACGACGAGCCTCGAACAGCGCGTTGTCTTCCGTGAGGCCGCCAACAACTTCTTCAAAATTTGTCTGTCGTCGAATTCGTGCGAGTTGAGGTTGATGGGTTCGTGGAGCATCCGCGTAGTACCAGGTGTTGAGTCGTTCGAACGAAGCGAGTTCGTGGCGCGCCTTCGCCTCGGCGGTGCGGCCCATGACGAAATCGTCAATGCCTCGCGCCGCGCGTTTGCCGTGTCCCACGGCCACTGTCGCCGTTCGCTCGGCCGGCACCGCGTCGCCTCCCGCGAAGATGCCCGACGGGCCCGCCATCATGGAGTCGAGGACCTCGACGGAACCGTCACGCACGGTGACGTCCTCGGCGTGCTCGAGTAGAGAGAGATCGGTGTCCTGACCCAGCGCGAGGACGAGCGAGTCGGCGCTGAGCTCTTCGTAGTCGCCGGTCGGCTCGGGGAAGCCCTCCTCGTTGAGCTTCATCTTTTCGAGCACGATGTGATCGCCTTCGAATTTGCTGACGGTCGAGAGCCAGCGAACCGTCACACCTTCTCCGAGCGCCTGATCGAGCTCCTCGCCGCTCGCACCCATGCGCTCACGATTGCGACGGTAGACGATGACTGCGTCTGTCGCTCCGAGTCGACGAGCAGTGCGCGCGGCGTCAAAAGCGGTGTCACCACCGCCGTAGATGACGACTCGACGTCCGAGGAGGGGCGGATCGTCGTCGGCGACGTGGTGCAAGAAGCTGACGGCGTCAAGGACGCGAGAGGAGTCGCCCGCCGGGATGTCCACCCGCTTACCGAGCTGGGCGCCGACCGCGAGAAACACGGCGTCGAAGTTACCGTCACGACGCTCGAGCTCCACATCACGGACGACGTGATTGAGTTCGATCTCGACTCCCATCGCGATAACGCGAGCGATCTCCGCGTCGAGAATCGCGCGAGGGAGGCGGTAAGCGGGTATTCCGTAGTGCATCATGCCACCAAGATGCGAAGCGGAGTCGACGAGGCGAACGTGATGGCCAAGGCGGCGCAGGTGGTAGGTCGCACTTAGCCCCGCCGGTCCCGCGCCAATGACGAGGACTCGTTTTCCGGTGTCGGGGCCGGGATCCGGCAGGGCCCAACCCTTGTTGAGGGCGAGGTCACCGAGAAAGCGCTCCACGGCATTGACGCCTACCGCCTCGTCGACTTGAACTCGATTGCACGCGGTTTCGCACGGGTGAAAGCAGACGCGTCCCATGATGGCCGGAAAGGGGTTCTCTTCGACGATCCTGCGCCACGCGGCCTCGTAGTTTCCAGATTCCGCGTCATAGAGCCAGCCTTGGATGTTCTCTCCGGCGGGACACGCGTTGTTGCACGGCGGCAGACGGTCCACGTAGACGGGACGTTCGACGCGCCAGGAACCAGTGTGGTTCGCCCGGCTGGATCCGACGTCGAGGGTGATGGCAAAGGGGATATTCATGATGACTCCACTGAGGTCGTTGAGGCGAGAAGGCCGTAGCGCGCGATGTTGTCGTTAGCCATTCTTTGAATGTGCGCGATGATGTCGGGGCGAGGGTGAGCGCCAAAGAGGTGGGCAAAGCGCCGTTGTACTGAGAGGTACTCCTCGACCGGAACCTGTCGGCGGATGTGCGACACGGAGCGGACGATGCCGTCTTCCGCTTCAAACACTGGGAAGAGTCCTGATTCGTGGGCGAGGCGGGCTATCTGGATGGTTTCACTGGATGCCGATCCCCAGCCGAGCGGGCACGGGACGAGAATGTGCAAGTATCGCGCTCCGCGAAACTCCATGGCGCGCTCGACCTTGCGTTCGAGGTCGTGAAGATCGGCAACGGTCGCCGTGGCGACGTAGGGAATATTGTGAGCCATCGCGATACGGGGAAGGTCTTTGCCTTGGCCGAAGGTGTTACCGGGTTCGGGTCCTACAGCCTCGGTGGTGGCGGTGCGTGCGGCCGGAGGAGTCGCCGCCGAGCGTTGCACGCCGGTGTTCATGTAGCCCTCGTTGTCGTAACAGATGAAGAGGACATCGTCATTTCGTTCGAACATCCCCGACAGGCATCCAAAGCCGATATCGACGGTCCCGCCGTCACCCGCCTGGGCGACAACTCGGACGTCTTTTATGCCCTTGGCCCGAAGCGCGGCGGCGACGCCGGTGGCAACGGCAGGGGCGTTGCCAAAGAGTGAGTGCAGCCAGGGAATCCGCCATGACGTTTCGGGGTAGGGCGTCGAGAAGACCTCAAGACATCCGGTTGCGTTAACCGCGACGATCTGCCCGCCGGTAGCGCGCATCGCCGCGTCAAGGGCGTAGCGGGCCCCAAGAGCTTCACCGCAGCCCTGGCAAGCGCGGTGGCCGGAATCGATAGAGTTCGTCCGATCGCCATGAGCCTGGACCGTTCGTTCGTCTTCATTGAGAAGGCGATTGCCAACGGCGAAACTGCCGATTTGATAAAAATGGACGCGCTGGCTGGTCATGCTGTCACCCCTTTGGACGCCGTGGTGCGATCGCGGAGCAGGTTCTCTGCCGTCGGCCCGGAACGCCGAGTCGCGTGCATGCGAGCGCGTTCGCGATCGACGGCCGCCTGATCGAGGTCGAGGAACGTGAGCGGTGCAAGACGATCGTGGGACGCATCGTCGAGAATCCTCTCCAAGGAGCGTCGGGTGATGGCGCGCCCGCCGAGGCCGGCGACGACGGTGCGCAATACGGTCTCATCGCGGTGCATGGCAATCGCAATATCGGTTGACAGGACGCCGCCGGCGCCGATACTGAAGGCCTTTTCGAGGACGACGACTTGACGGGCGTGTGCGAGGGCGTTGCGTACGGCCTCGCTCGGAAAGGGCCGAAACGAGGTTACGCCGAGTACGCCGATTAACTCACCGTGGTCGCGACGTTCATCGACGGCATCCTTGAGAGTCCCAAGGACCGAGCCCATCGCCACGACGACGACATCGGCGTCCTCCATTCGATACGGACGTATGGGGCCACCGCTATCGCGCCCGGTGGCTGCCAGAAACTCTTGGGCGATCTCGGGAATTCGCTCGAGTGCGTCGAGTTGACGCAGATGGGCAAGGTAGCGCACCTCTTCGAACGCTTCGGGCCCCACCATGGCGCCGATTGAGACCGGCGCGTTCGTGTCGAGCACTTGTCGGGGTTCGTAGGGAGGGAGGAACGAGTCGACGAAGGACTGTTCGAGCAGGTCGATTCGCTCGACCGCGTGGGTCAAGATGAAACCGTCGACGCACACCATGACCGGGACCGAGAGCTCTTCGGCGAGGCGGAACGCCTGGACGTGAAGATCGGCCGCCTCTTGATTGCTCTCGGCGAACAGTTGAATCCAACCGGAATCGCGCACGGCCATGGCATCGCTGTGATCGTTCCAGATGTTGATCGGCGCGCCGATGGCCCGGTTGGCGAGGGTCATGACTATCGGTAGTCCGAGACCTGCCGCGTTGTACACCGCTTCGGTCATGAAGAGAAGCCCTTGGCTCGCCGTCGCGGTATACGACCTTGCGCCAGTCGCCGACGCACCGATCGCGACCGACATCGCCGCGAACTCGGACTCCACGTTGATGAATTCACACGGCGTGAGCGTGCCCGCCTTCACCATGGCACCGACCGCTTCGATGATGTGGGTCTGGGGTGAAATCGGGTACGCGCACACGACCTCGGGTCGACAAAGGGCCACGGTCTCCGCGATGGCTCTGGAGCCTTCAATTTGTCGAAGCATGACCGGTCTCCTTTGTTTTCGACGCCACGTAATCAAAGGCGGCGGCCACGGCGACGGCGTTGCGTTCTCCCACGGGCCCCACAAAGCGTTCGCGCACGGCCTTGTCAATCGCTTCCATCGTGATCTCGCCGGTAAGCGCGGCGAACCCACCGAGCAGTGCGGCGTTGGGAAGTGGACGGCCAATGCAATCCAGGGCGATATCGGTCGCCGGGCATGTCATGAGGCGATCAGGGCGATATTCATCAAAGAAGTCGCCAAATCCGAGTTCGTCAAACTCGCGAGACGTATTTATAAGGACGTACCCGTTGGGCGCGAGACCGGCAAAGAGATCGACCTGATGAATCAACGTGACATCTTGAATGATGATGGCGTTGGGCTCCACGACTGGTTCATGAGTTCGGATCACGCGATCATCGATACGGCAAAAGGAAACGACGGGAGCCCCGGTTCGCTCGGAGCCGAAACTCGGGAAGGCCTGGGCGTAACGCCCTTCATCGAAAGCCGCGACCGACAGAATCTCAGCTGCCGTGACGACCCCCTGCCCGCCTCTGCCATGAATACGAACTTGAAACATGTTCATTGCCTTCCGCGAACTTGAAAAACTGTCGTACCGTGAACGTACCGCGAGGCGGGCGGATCGCGATACGGACATTCGTCCCTAAAACGTTGAATTCGCCGAGTCCGACCGTCGCCCGAAGGCGAACTTTCAACCCACTCGTTGTTCAGGGCTGAGCCACTATCGCCAGGTCACAACGAGCGCGGCGCGCCGTGGCGTCGGGTGGGGTTCGCCGATCGGGTGTCCGACGGCGATAGCAAGAGCGTGCGGCCAACTTGGGGGAATCTTCAGCTCCACCTTCACGGGCGCTTGATCAAAGAGAGGGCGAGCGAGTCCGATGGGACAAGTTCCAAGTCCCATGGCCCACGCGGCCAACATGAGATTCTCGGCAGCGAGAAAACATTCGGACACGGCGTTTGCGCTGGTGGCGTAGATGACGATCACCGCGGGAGCTCGGTGAAACAATTCAAAATCGGGACTGGTTACCGTGCTCAACAGTTCGTTGTTCGAGTCGGTGTCGGCGCCCGCGGACTCCGCCAGTAGGTCACGACCCTTCCTTGCGTACCGGGCGAGTTCCTCGTGACCTTGCAGGACGACGAAAGCCCACGGCTGAGCGTTCATTGCACTCGGCGCCATAATCGCCGATTCGAGAAGACCCTCGATTTTGTCTCGACTCACGGCATCAGGGGAATAGTTACGAATCGCTCGACGCCGATAAATCGCTTCGAGAACGCTCGTATTGACGTCGGGGCCAGAAAAGCGGGGTACTTCAAGAACCTCCGCTGGCTCATAGATTGATCTCATCATGGCATTGCCTTCATTTGTCCTTTATGTACGTCTCTCTCGCCCCTTTAGGAGCACGGTTTGAATGTGTCACATTCAGACTGGGATCAATAGGGTCAAGTGTCCCGACTCGGTGGGTATGGATGGCGCGTGAGCTCACTCGATGAAGCGGGGCGCGACGTTCCTTGTTTAGAAGGCTTTCCAAGCACATGACGTCGAAAAGTTGTGGAGGGCGTGGCGCTCCGTGGCGGCGAAGCCCATGCGTTGTCGTGTACTTCAACGGCGAAGTGATGATATCTGCGGTGTGGGGTTCGTAGTCCTAGGAGCGAGATTGAACGACCTGAAGTTTTTATTCGAGCGCATCGGGGTCAGGGCTTTTGTCCCTAGTGCGCCGAAGCTTCACGAAAATAGCATCATCGTTAGTGGCTGATATTGCGCGAAGCGTTGGTTGGGTTGGTGGAGCGAAAAATCGTCACACGGTTGAGGACGTACGAGTAAAGGCCCTCGCGCACCTTCGTGAACTGTCGTGATATTGAGCCGCACTGACATTGGTGAAGGCGATGACGAATAGGCTTTTGTTCATTCTTACGCTGTCTGAATGCTCCTCTCATCTGAGCGGCTTAGGTTCGCCGGGTGATTGAGGTCCGCGGACTCACTAAGCGCTTCGGTGATGTCGTCGCCGTCGACGACTTATCTTTTGACGTCGCACCAGGGAAAGTAACTGGATTTCTTGGTCCGAATGGGTCTGGAAAGTCCACAACCATGTCGACGATTATGGGCCTCAATCATCCCAACTCGGGCACGGTCACAATCTCAGGAAAAAAGTACAAGGACCTTCGCTGGCCGATGCGTGAAGTCGGGGGATTGCTTGAAGCACGGGCGATTCACCCCGGTCGCTCGGCGTACGCGCACCTTTGGGCGCTCGCACAGTACGGCGGCATCGCCAAGTCACGTGTCGATGAGGTCATTGACTTGGTTGGACTCACCCCAGTCGCAAAACGACGGGTCGGCAAGTTTTCGTTGGGAATGGGTCAGCGACTCGGCATAGCCGCTGCCTTGCTGGGGGACCCAGCAGTCATCTTGCTTGATGAACCCGTGAATGGTCTCGATCCCGAAGGCATTCGCTGGACGCGGTCCCTCTGCCGCAATCTCGCTGCCGAGGGGCGAACCGTGTTTATTTCGAGTCACTTGATGGCCGAAATGGCGCGCACGGCTGACCAGCTGGTCGTCATCGGCAAAGGGCGACTTATCGCGGAACTATCCGTTGACGAGTTCGTCGCCCGCAGTTCCAAAAAGTCATTCAGAGTGCGTGCGGCAAATCCGGACCTGTTGATTCCGGCGCTCGAAGAAGCCGGTGCTCTCACGTTGAAAGAACCGAACTCATCCCTCACGGTGATGAATCTCAGCGCGGAGGCAATCGGCGAACTCGCCCTGGAACAGCAAAACGCCTTGTATGAACTAACTGATCTCTGCTCGCTTGAAGATGCGTTCATGGAATTGACGGAAGATGCGGTCCAGTACCGAGCATCGTGACAAATATTGCTCTTATTCGGGACCACCCGACCGAGTCAAACTCTCGAGCAGGACTTCGTTGCGCGCTCCGCGGTGAATGGACCAAGTTCTGGTCGCTACGCTCCGCCGGATGGAGTGTGTTCGCGCTCGCGCTTGTCACGTACGGTCTCTGTTACCTCTCAACGAACGCGCTACGGGGCCACGCCCACATAGTTGATCCGATTATGCGGGTACTCGTGGGATTTAACTTTGGTCAATTCGTCATGGGCGTGCTCGGCGTGCTCTTTTTGAGTTCGGAGTACAGCACGGGCCAGATTCGCTCTACCCTGGCTGCGATGCCGCGACCGGGAATCGTGCTCACTGCCAAGGCCATCGTGGTTGGGGGTGTCGGACTGGTCCTCGGTGAGGTGCTCTCCTTCTCCACCTATTTTCTCGGGCGATTCATACTCTCGAGCCACGCGAGCCAGATTTCCCTCTCCCAGCCCGGCATACTTCGCGTACTCATTGAAAGCGGCATCGATCTGGCGATTGTCGGTCTCATAGGCCTAGGCATCGCCTCGATCGTTCGATCGTCGGCCGCTTCGCTCTCCATCTTCACGAGCGTCATGCTGGTCCTGACCGTTGTATTCTTCGCGCTTCCAGGTATCATCGTTCACGACTTGAGTCGCTATCTTCCTGCGAACATCAGCTCCACGATTTTTTCATCCACCACCCCCAGCCAGCTTCAGGGAACCCCACTCTTTAGTCCCCTGATCGGACTGTTACTCATCGCGCTTTACGCGGCTGCCCTCTTGGGCGCCGGGGGCTGGTTGATGTCTCGCAGGGATGCCTAGCGAGAAAAGTGCTATCGATTGCAAGGTTTGTTTGGAGAAGCATTCGCACGAACCTTCGCAACGCTCAGTCCTCTGGCTCCTAAGTCTTGCCCGTGACTATGGCCAGAATTAGCTCGCAAGAAACTGGCTTGACTCTCACCTTGGGGGAGGCCGCATACTTGCCGTGTCGCGTAATCCCGCGACGACGAGGGAGCACGAGGCATGGAAGAAATCAGCATCGGTGAGTTCGCACGGCGCTCGCGCCTGTCGGTCAAGGCACTTCGCCTTTACGACGAACTCGGTGTGTTAACTCCTGCGCGGATCGACGGCAATTCTGGTTATCGGTACTACGACGTCACGCAACTCGACGACGCACGACTTGTAGCGATGCTGCGCCAGCTTGAGTTTCCCCTCGCCGCGATCAAGGAACTCGTGGCGAGCGATCCTCTTGATGCCGCCGAGCGAATTGCGCTGCACTGGCGCGAAGCCGAAACCCTGCACGACGCGCACCGCGAGCTCGCTGACTACCTTGTCAACAAACTAAGAGGAAAGGGGTCCGTCATGTACGAAGTCGCCACGCGAGAGATACCCGAACGGAGCGTGCTCTGTCTGAAGCGGAACGTCGACGAGCAGGGCGCGTGGGCGCTAGGCAAGGAGTTCATCGCAGTCTTGCGCGAGCGACCGCTACCGAAGATGGAGGGCCGTGAAGGCGCGATGTTCTCCATTTATTGGGGTGAAGTCAGCGCCGACAGCGACGGCCCCGTTGAATGGTGCAAGCCCGTCCCGGAGTCCGACGCGAAGACGCTTGCTTCGCATTACCCGGAGTTGAGTTTGCGGACGGAACCCGCACATCGCGAGGCGTACGTCGCGCTACCAAACGATGCGATACCGGCTGGCGCGGGAGGAAACCCGGCAGTGCAGTGGCAACTCGCGTCGGACGCATTGCGCACCTGGGCGGAGCACGGCATTGACCCGGAGAGTCTCGCCCTCAAGCCCGAGGATCTGGGTATTCGAATCACCTACTTCTCGAGCGAGCCGATCACTGAGACGAGCGCCCCCTACTGCGACTTCGCGGTGCCGTTCGCGCCAGCCAACTCGTAGATCGCGAGCACGCGCGACCAACCCGTCATTCAACCTGTCCTAGACCTACCCTGTTCCTGAGAGCGAGGCGTACGCGTGACCTACGTAATTGAAAGTGCATCATTGACCAAACGATACGGCGACGTGTTAGCCGTCGACGATCTGTCGTTCAACATCGAAGCCGGCACGATCACCGGTTTCCTGGGACCCAACGGTGCCGGCAAGTCGACGACGCTGAGAATGCTGCTCGGTCTCGCGAAGCCTACGCGCGGTCACGCCACGCTTTTCGGCAAGCCGTACGACGAGTTGGAGACACCCGCTCTTCGCGTCGGTGCCGTCCTCGAAGCCACCGACTTTCATCCTGGAAGGTCGGGGCGCGATCATCTTCGAATGCTGAGCCGCGCCGTCGGACTCCCCGATAGCAGGGTTGACGAAGTCCTCGCGCTTGTCGAGCTCCAAGATGCCGCGAAGCGTCGGGTGAAGGGATACTCACTCGGCATGCGTCAGCGTCTCGGACTGGCGTCGGCTCTGCTCGGCGATCCCGATTTGCTGGTGCTGGACGAACCCGCCAACGGACTCGATCCAGAAGGTGTGCGATGGTTGCGTGACTTCCTGAGGGACTTTGCCTCGGGCGGTCGCACCGTGCTCATATCGAGCCACGTGCTCGCCGAGATCGCTCAGACCGTGGACCAAGTACTCATTATCAGTCACGGACGACTGATCACCGAATCGACGCTTGACGATTTGACTGCTCGTGTTGGTGGGGTGGTGCGGGTGCAGAGTCCGAATCTCGACCAACTGGCCGAAGCGCTGCAACGAGAGGGGATCGTCACTACGAGAAACAACGACCACGCCCTTCTGGCTCAGGGAACGACGAGAGAGCGAGTGGGCGACATCGCACTCAGCGCGGGAATTGCCATCTACGAACTCGTGACCGAAGGTTCTTCTCTAGAAGAGGTCTTTCTCGACTTGACCTCGGAAGGAGTGAGTCAATGAATCAACTACGTGCGGAGCTGCTCAAAATCCGTTCTACGCGCACGACGATTGGCCTCTTAGCGGGACTGATCACTTTGGCGTTGCTCTTCACCATCTTGACCTGCACGTTGTCGCCGATGTCGCAGCTGTTCACGGTGCAAGATCAAACAAACGTCCTGAGCTTCGGGAGCATCGCGGGTGTCTTCGCTGCCCTAGCTGGCGTGATGCTATTCACCAGCGAGTACCGTTTCGGAACCATTCGACCGACGTCGCTATTCAATCCGAATCGAAATCGACTCTTCACTTCAAAGGTCACCGCGGGCGTGCTGTCGGGCCTTGTGTTTGGCGTGATCGGGGAAGGACTCGTCTTTGCGATCGGCATCGTGATCTTCAAGATCCGAGGCGTTGACATTGTCATGTCCGGCGCCAACATGACCGAGTTGATCGTCGGTGCGATCGTCGGGACCGCCCTGTGGGGCGCCATTGGTGTCGCGATCGGTGCAATCGTCCCCAATCAAGTGGGCGCTGTCATCGCCTTGCTGGCGTGGGGCTTCGTCGTCGAGAACCTTGTCTTCGGCTTCCTACCGAAGATCGGGCGCTTCCTGCCCGTTCATGCCTCGGACTCGATGATGGGTCCCATCCAAAACAAACTGCTCCCCGGCAACGCGGGCGTGGTCGTCACAGTGGGTTGGGCGTTGGTACTCGCCATCATTGGGATGTCGCTACTGCGTCGACGCGATGTCATCTAGGTCGTGCGAGGTAACGTGACTTTCGTTACCCGGGGATAAGGTTTCCATCGAATGGCAACCGCGGCATGCCGCGACAGAAAAGACCTTTGGATCGGCTTGCTTTGCGTTGTTGGAACCTGGTCGAAGAGAGTTTCAACGGCTCGCGCCATCGTATCGTGCGCAACCTGTTTTGGATGAAAAGTTTCAGTTGCGACAGTGTGCTGCAAGAATGCGACCGGCTCGTTCGAGGGACACGAAACGAAGGACCGTAACGAAAGGAGGTCAGCGAGGTCGAAGTGACAGTTCTCGACGAGTGTCGTCAGCGACGAACCTACGGAAAATCGGAGCGTATTGATGTCGGACTGACCGTTGGTCGCGACGTTACAGGGTATTGCCGAGGTCTTCGTGAGGCTGTTGACGTCAACCAGCCGAATGTCGTGTCCAAGTGCGCTGATGTCGCTGACCGCATTTGTGATTGCCGAGTTCAATTCACTTTCCAAGCGATTGAACTCTAAGACCTGACTCTTTGAATAACCGATGTCCAACTGAGCGGAACGCACCTTGAATACGGAGGAGAGACTGGCACCCTCGGCGACGGGACAGAACTCAGGAGGGCTCTGGGTGAAAAGTTGAGGGTAATTCAACACCGCCAACTCAGCATTTGGCGCGCGAA